>SDBT01002647.1_pt1 | contig 31473 bp, 28 predicted proteins | sample 2277101 | NCBI WGS metagenome assembly SDBT01 (sample SAMN10404973, study PRJNA504765) | marine sediment metagenome | isolation source: marine sediment core GS10_PC15, 103 cmbsf | place: Arctic Ocean: Southern Knipovich Ridge | collected 2010 | reverse complement strand
CTACCCTGCCTACCGGCAGGCAGGCGGCAGGCAGGGCTTGTTATCCGAGGGCCGGAGGCCCGAAAGAGTGTAGCCGGGTGGCGCTGTCCCGATGCAATCGGGACGAGCCCCCGGTAACCGAGCACGATAACTAAACAGCCCCGAGGGGGCGACAGAGAACATGCCCCCAAAAACGTTAATGCACCCCCGCGGGTTGTATCAGGAGGCCAACACGCCGGTGACCCCAATATCAAAGCCATCCCCTTCACCTGACCTGCCGAACCGCCCTGCCGGCGATCGCCTTTGCCTCACGCCGAGGCGACGGGAACGGAAAAGCCTCTGGGCAGTCTGTCGCTTATGTGAACGGGCAGCTTGGCGTGCGGCTGAATCTTTCCACAGATCAGGTCCACGGCCGCCTCAAGCGTAAGCGGGCTGATGCTGAACGAACAGACAATCCCCCGGACCCTGTCATAAACCCTTTCGGCCAGATACGGAGCGCCCGAAAGAAGCGCGACAATCGGCTTGTCATACTCACTCAGCAGATCCAGAACCTGGATAAGCGGAGCGGCGCTGTCCTTTTGCCCCTCGGCGCTTCGGATCGCATACATGCCGAAGACGATAAGGTCGGCGTTATTCACCAGGCCTCGCAACTCGTAAAGCTGATGCTCCGTCGGAGGCTGATCAAAGACGGTGCTGAAAGCGCCAGGGAAGAATCGCCGGATGCAGTCGGCAAGCATGTCGTGCGAGCGAAGCGGATCGTTCGAGACGGCTACGCTCAAATTGCGCGGCACGATCACCAGAGGAGATTCATACTGATTAGGCTTGAGCGGGAAGATATCGCCCTCATTTTTCAAGACCAAGGCCGCCCGCCTGGCAAGGCGACGGCCCGTCTCCACGATCTCCGGCGTGCCGACGTTTTGGCGGACCTTTTCGGCCGAAAACTTCGGCCCCTCAAAAAGGCCGTACTTGAGCTTGAGATTCAGCAGCCGTTCGAGCGATTCGTTGATGTTCTCCTCCTTGATCCTGCCGGCGGCAATCCGTTTCTTGACCGCCTCGACAGCGGCGGGAATGAGCTTGTTGACCTTCATCAGCAACAGGTCGCAGCCGGCTTCTATAGCCATCGCGCACGCCTCGGGGATCCCATAGTTCTTGGAGATCGCGAACATCGTCATGTCATCGGTATACACGATACCTTTGAAACCCAGCTCTTCGCGCAGGACCTTTCGGATGATCGTGGGCGACATCGAGGCCGGCAGCTTGTCGTCGCCCAGAGCGGGGTAGATGGTGTGGGCCAGCATAACGGTTTCGACGCCGGCTGCGATCGCCCGCCTGAACGGGACGAACTCCACCGTGTCAAAGTGCTCCCTGTCCATGTCCAGCACGTCGAGCTCGGAATGGGCGTTGCGCTCGCTGTTTCCCCGTCCAGCGAAGTGCTTCGCCGTGGTAATGATCCCCTGCTGCTTATAGGCCTTGATCACCTGCTCGCCTCTTTCGGCGACAAACGCGGCCTCATCGCCAAAGGAACGGTGGGCGATTTCGGGGTTCTTCGGGTTGGAATTGACGTCCAGGCAGGGCCCGAGGAACATGTCAATGCCGATTGCCTTCAACTGTCTTGCGGAGATCGTGGCGGCGTTGTAAGCATCTTCCAGCGACCCGGCCGCTCCGACGCCCATCTGATTGGGCGTCAGCACCACCGGATCGCGGCGGAACTCGCTTTCCTCCATGCCCCCTTCCTGATCGCAGGCTGGAAGTAGCGGCACGCCCATGATCTCCAGCGCCGCCTTCTTGAGCTCGTAGAGGAACTCGGCCGTCTGCTCGATGGGGATCTTTTGGGAAATCCCGCAGGGCAGGTAATTGCCGCCGCGTATGAACCGCTGGAAGTGGTAGGAAAAGGAAAACCCGCCGAAACGTATCTTCTCGATGTTTCGCTTGGCCTGATCGAGTGTTTCTCCCGCGGCCACGCCGCCCAGCCACATGTGAGCGATCTTCTGATCGAGCGTCATCCCGTCAATGATCTTCTTAATATCCACACTCACCATGGCCTTCCTGCCTTTTCGTGCGAAGCGCTACGATGATCTATCCTCGCTGCTTCCGGACAACCACACGCCTGGCGGCATCCCAATGGCCATCACTTCATCGGACCGCCGAGCTTACGAAGCCAATAATCAGACCGATTCGGCCTCCCATTTGCCCCGATCGTTTGGGCCGGCCCAGAACCCCTGCCGCTGGCGCCAGCCTTTTTCATCGATCTTCAGCTCTCTGGTCTTCCAGCCGGACCGAATCCGCCTGGTCAGGTCGTCAAAACCCTTGTTCCAGGTAAGTCCGTCGGGAACGGTAACGTTCATGCTCCCGGCTGCGTTTGCGTACCTCAGGCAGGACTCGATCGTGTGACCCCAGACAAACGCGGAAAGAAAGCCGGCTATCGCCGAATCTCCAGAGCCCAGTGCTCCGACGAACTTCTCTTCCTCGTAAACCGGAAACCATAACTCGCGATCGGCCCAGTTATCCAGATCGGCGCATCCTGCGGCGCCAAACTCCTCCAGGCGCTCCTTGCCGGCCGTGCGCACATACAGGCCCCGATGGCCGCACTTGATCAAGGCCACACCCGCGCCCATTCGGATCAGATCCTCGCCCATTGCGGCGACCTCGCCGACGGTGAGGTGATCCAGAACGCTTTCCTTTGGCCCGAGGCCATCCTTCTTCTCGATGAACTTGTCCTTGTAGAGGAAATAGAACAGCTCCTCCGCGCTGGGCGCCATAATGTCCGAAAGGGCAACCCAGTCGCCGAGGATTGTCAGCCAATCGGCATCACCGGCCGGGCTGTCCATATCCGGTAGGGAAAGGTCCAGCACGGTTGTGGTCCCGAGCTGGCGGGTCCTGTCAAGGATTCTCGTCAGCTCACTGCCGGCATTGTCATAAAGCCTTTTCATCCACGGCGGATAGCCGAACAGCATCAGTTTCGAGCGCCGGACGATCTCGAAGTTCATGTCGTCGTAACAGAACGTGTCGTTCGCACCGCAATGGTGCAGGTAGAACCTGTCGATCCCTGGAATGCAGATCGCAATCGTATAGGAGGTGGACTCTCCATCGGCTACCTTGATGCCCTCAAAGTGGCCTTCGTACTCCTCGTACCAGCGAAGCACCTGCTTGCCGAAATCGTCGTTTCCAATCTTTCCGATCAGCTCGGTCTTTACACCAAGGCGGCGAATGGACACGCCGGCGTTGGTGACCGGGCCTCCTCCGACGACAACGCACTCGCCCATGTTGATCATCTTGCCGGGTACGAGTACGTCCGTGAGGTGCTCGGCCTCTCCCTCGAGCGTAAAGGCAGGTATCAAGTCCAGACACGTATGTCCGGCGGCAACGATTTCCAGGTCTCTGTCGTCTGTCAATTCGAACTCCGTTTGCTACTGCCTGCTGGCGATTTGCCGGCGAGGCGGCGGGCAGATCGCCGAAAATGGGCCGGTCAACGAATGCCCGACCCTCCATCTCCGCTCGTCGGCTGGCGGCTGTCGCAGAACCGGTAAAGTCGGTAACATAAATCGCTTGGAAGCACAATTCAAGGGATATCCGCCTGGCCTTGTCGGGAGATGACTGAGACTTTGCTTGACCTGTGAAGCAATCGAGTTATGATGACAAACGAGATGAGCATCGCGAGCTACATTCTGTATTCGACAGCTACTGTGGTTTTCGGTCTTGGAACCGACAAGAGGCATAATATGCCGAAAGTCAGGAGCGGGCCGCGATAGGATACCACAGCTTCCGAGAGTTTCGAGGCCCGTTCCAGGCGGAACGGGCTTTTTGTTTCCTTCGTAGACGGCGTGATGGAACATGAAGAGGACAGGAAGATGGACGAAGCCGAGATCCTGCTGATCGAACCGACTGAGACGTTGCACGATGCGTACTTCGAATTTCTCAATGACTTTCGCGCAGCCGGCGAGAAGTTCCCCGAGACCAGTGTAACTCCCGACGAGGACTTCGCAGGCTACGTGCGCTGGCTCCAGGATCAGGCCAAGGGTATCGCCCTCAAGCCAGGTTGGGTCCCATCCAGCACGTACTGGCTTGTCCGCGGCAGCCGAATTCTCGGCTCGTGCAATCTGCGGCATCGTCTGACCGAGGCCTTGAGGGACTTCGGCGGCCACATCGGCTACTCTGTGCGGCCGTTGGAGCGCCGAAAAGGCTACGCCACGCTGCTGCTTAAGCTCGCGCTTGAAAAGGCCCGCCAGCTGGGAATAAGCCGGGCCCTGGTCACCTGCGATAAGAACAACGCCGCCTCGGTGCGGGTGATCCAGAAAAACGGCGGCCTGATGGATTCCGAAAGCTATTCAGCCCAAGCCGGCCGTGTCACACAAAGGTACTGGATCGATCTGTGGCCTTGTAAGAGGAGCTTCGCCACCGGAGCATCAAAAACGGCAAAGGGTAGTTGATGAGATACCACGCCGGCCGGCAGTATAATGCGAATCGAATCGCCTGGCGGCGTAGCCGGGCAAGTTCATCCGGGAAATCCCGGGCTACATAAGTCGGCGACAGGTCAGCAAGACGACGTGCCGGCGGGCCTGCGCGGGCTGGTCTGTTCGAGCGAATACGTTGATCGGGAGAAGCAAGATGAACCGGCAGAGTTGGCCCTGCGTTGTGGTGCTTGCGTTGATGGGATGTGGGGACGGTATCCGCACCGTCGAGCCGACAGGCGGGCCGCTTACGCCAGGATCGGATGAGTTTGCCGCGAAGCACATCGCCGAAAATGGCAAAGGATACATTTCGCGGCCGTGCGGGTTCGACATGGACCGCGACGGCATTCTCGGCGAAGCGGCCGATCGGCTGGTCGGCAACGGCGAAACAGCCGATCCGGACGGCGACGGCGTGAATGAAGACATTCTTTATGTTGATTCGCGATCCGGCTGCGACGAAAGCGGGGACGGCTCACCAATCAAGCCGTACAAGACGATACAGAAGGCTCTTGATTCGGCGGACGGGCCCGGCGACGGCGCTGAGGACATCATCTGTATATCAGGGACCTTCCACGAAGCCATCACACTCACCCAAAGCGGCGTGGCCGGCAATTACGTTCGGGACGGCTTCGAGTTTCCCTCCAACCCGGCGATGCTCATCGGCTGGGACAAAGACGGCGACGGAGAATATCCCCCCTACGACCAAGACGACACGGCGGTCTTGGACGGGCGCAACGAGCTCAAAGTGGCGATCAACAACAGGCCCCACGGCACCAGTTACCTGGAGGTCGCGCATCTGACCATCCGGGATTACGGGGCGACGCACAAAGAAGGCAACTGCGGAGCGATCCTCCTTCGAGGAGTATGCCCGGAACCGATCCAAAGCCATTTGTACGTACACGATGTGATTTTCCGCCGCATCAACAAGCAAGCGACTCTGAGAAGCCGGGCGATCGTCGCGAACTTCTTTCCCGATGGCGACGGCCGACCCTACCTGGAGCACGTGGCTTTCGTAAACAACTTCATCGACGAGTACAGATCGTTTTGCTTCCGAGGATCCAACCGCATTCGCGGGCCGCTTCGCTTCCAGAACAACACGATCAAGCTGTTCGGACCCGGCTCAGGCACCGGCTGGAAGCTCTGGGGCCAAATAGACGGTCTGGAGATACTCGACAACGTCGTCGATGGCAACCCGCGGGCGTGGGGTGCCAAGGCATATACCAGCGGGGCCGTCATCGGTAGCTGCACCCGGAACGCTACAGTTCGCGGCAATGTGTTCCTCGATCTGTGGACGGCCATAATCATCAAAGGCGAGGGGTATCCGCCCTACCCCGGCTGTAAGGAGCGAACGGTCGATGACGTAGTGGTCGATCGCAACATTATTCGCAACACCTACAACGGATGGGTGTATCCGCCGCAGGCAATTAAATTGTATGGTGGTTTTCGCACAGCCAACATGACCGCAGCGTCGAGCCTGGAAGACGTAACGATTACGAACAATTTCATCTCATCGACGATGGGTTGGAACGTGGGGATCGAGGTCAGGAACGGCAATTACGTCGGCCCGCAAGTCGGAACGATCACTATCGCCGGCAACACGATCGTCGGGCCGTTCGGGAAGTACGGAAACGCCTTCGCCATGCACGCAATCAGCATCTACCCGCAGTATCCTTACCGCTCGCAGAGCTTCGTCATCAAGAACAACATCATCACCAGAACGGGCGGCGTAAAGAGAAACCTGGGTATCAACTACGTGCCAAAGAGCTGGATCGCCGAAGGCAACATCTACGATCCGGGGACGGGTTTCATCTGGAATAACGAGATCGTCGATCTGGCCAGGTGGCAGAAACTCACCGGCCAGGACGCTAACTCCGTCTGGCACGAACCGGCGTTCGTCGATATGACCGGCGGCGATCTTCACCTTGCTGCCGGCGAGACCAGCGGCTTGAAAGTGGGGGTCGATATCAGCGACATCACGAGGGTGGACTTCGACGGTCAGCCGAGATCGGCCAAGGCCCCCATCGCCGGGGCTGACGTTCCGGCAATGCGGCCCGCGGGCAAATAGCGAAACTTACGCATCGTCGAAGGCGACCGTCAGCACGTCGCGGGCGATGATCAGCCCGACGACCTTCGCCACCGGAACATCAAAAACGGCAAAGGGTAGTTCATGAGATACCAAGCGGTGATCTTCGATCTGTTCGGAACGTTGGTTCCGACGCCTCCGCAGAATCTCTTTCTGGACGATCATCGACGGACCGCGGCCTTGCTCGGCGCCGATGGCGAAGCGTACGTCCAGGCGTAGTATGAGGAGGAGATGGCCCTGAAGCGAGCTACGGGAGTATTCCCCGACACACGTGCAACCATCAAGGCGGTCTGCGAAAAGCTCGCAGCCGACCCCGCCCCGGCTTTGCTTGCTCAGGCAACGGCCAATCGCATGGAAACCACCCGCCGGGCCCTTCAGCCTCGGCCCGACGCGCTGGAGACGCTCGATGCGCTCCGCGGCCTCGGCCTGAAGCTCGGGATGATGAGCGATTGCACCTGCGAGGTGCCGCTGCTCTGGCCGGAAACACCCTTTGCTGAACGCTTCGATCAGGCGCTGTTCTCCTGCGATCTTGGGATGAAAAAGCCCGACCCGCGATTCTATAAGCTGATGTGCGAGAAACTCGCCGTCCCGGCGGAGCGGTTCTTGTTCGTCGGCGACGCAGCCTGCGCCGAACTGACCGGCGCACGGACGGTAGGCATGGAGGCCGCGCTTATCTGCCCACCCGATGAGGTGCAAGTCATCATGGCGCGCCAAGAGGCCCGCAACTGGTCCGGTCCGAAGATCGCCGCCCTATCGGAAGTGCTGAACCTGCTCCAGTGACACCCGGCTCTGCTTACTGCTCTTGGCACCGGCCGGATTTGCCGTCGCTATTCGGATTCCTCGCCCAGCTCGCCCAGCTCGCCAGAGCGTTTGTAGAGGCGTGTTTGGAGGTCGCGGTTGTAGCTTGTAAAGGATGCCTCGGCGTCCGGGTCGTTGGCGATCTGATTTATCGTCATGTACATCTTGGCGTCGAGGTTGTCCAGGTAATGGATAAAGAACGCCTCGGGGATAGCGGGCAGCTTCGGCGAGCCGTACTCGAACGCGCCGTGGTGTGAGAGGATGATGTGTTGCAGCAGGTCGATGGTCCGCTGGGGAAAGGGGTGGTTAGTCTCTTCAGCGACCGCCCTGGCCTTGTCCTCCACCCAGATCGCGGCGATGGTGATGTGCCCTACGAGCCTGCCGCGATCGCTGTAGTTGATGGCCGTCTCGGCCGTCAGCTCGGCCGCCTTGCCGATGTCGTGCAGGAACACCCCGGCCAGCACCAGGTCGGCGTTGAGCTTGGGATACAGCGGCAGCAGCAACTTGGCGTCGCGGGCGATGTTGAGCGTATGCTCCAGCAGACCGCCGATGAACGGATGGTGCATCTGCATCGCAGCGGCGGCTCGCTTGAAGGCGGCCACCAGCTCGCGGTCCTCCACGAACTTCTTTATCAGCAGCCGCAAAGGCTTATCCTGGATGGCCCGCATGATCTCCAGCAGCTCCTCCCACATCTGCTCGACGTCCAGCTCGGTAACGGGCAGGAAGTCTGCCAGGTCCACGTTCTCGGCCGGGTAAGGCCGGCAGGCGTCGATGACGAACTGCAAGTTGCCCTTGTACTCCTCGGTGCGGCCCTTGACGTGGAGAAAGCCGTCAACGGGTATCGCGTTGTAGATGCTCTCCGAGGCCCGCCACATGCGCCCCGAGAGGTTTCCCGTTCGATCCACCAGCGTGCAGACCACGTACAGATCGCCGCTTCGTGTGGTGCGAAGGTCTTTCTCGCGAACCAGGAACACCTGATCCAGCGTCTCGCCCGGCATGAGCTGATTGATGAATCGCCGCTGAGCCCTCATGGCCAGCAGTGTACCATCGGCCCGGAACCTTGAAAACATCCCTTTTTGTGGCTATAAGTGCTCAATTCTCAGGACGGGAGCTAGATCCAGATGAGATACTCGCAGCTTCTGATTCCAACGGTCAAGGAAGTGCCGGCCGAGGCGGAGATTCCCTCGCACAGGCTGATGATCCGCGCCGGGATGATTCGCAAGCTCGCCAGCGGCACGTACATCTACCTGCCGCTAGGCTGGCGCTGCCTTCTGAAGATCATGGAAATCGTCCGCCAGGAAATGAACGCCGCCGGCGCCCAGGAGGTGCTGCTGCCGGCCGTCCAGCCCATCGAGCTGTGGCAGAAGACCGGCCGCGACGTCGATTACGGCGAGACGATGGCGCGCTTCACCGACCGCCACGGGCGCGTGAACGTCCTGGCGCCAACAGCCGAAGAGGTAATAACCCACCTCGCCGGCCAGGAGATCAACTCCTACAAGCAACTGCCGATCAACCTCTATCAGATCTCCTTCAAGTTCCGCGACGAGTTTCGGCCGCGCTTCGGCGTGCTCCGCAGCCGCGAGTTTCTCATGAAGGACTCCTACAGCTTCAACGCCACGCAGGAAAGCCTCAACCAGACCTATCAGCAGATGTACGACGCTTACTGCCGCATCTTCCAAAGGTGCGGCCTTCAGTACATCACCGTTGAGGCCGAGACCGGCGAAATGGGCGGATCGAACTCGCACCAGTTCACCGTGCCGTGTGAGAACGGCGAGGACTTCATCGTCCAGACCGCAGACGGTGAGTACTTTGCGAATCTGGAAAAGGCGGCCGTCGATCCGCTCGCCAAGCAGGACGCCCCGGCGGACGTTCCATCGACCGAAGAGGTCCACACGCCGAACATCGGCAGCATCGAGGCGATCTGTAAGTTCCTCGGCACCGCCCCGGCCGAGATGATAAAGACGCTCATTTACGTTGCCGGCGAGGATGAAACGGTCGTCTGCCTTGTTCGCGGCGACCACGAGGTGAACATGGAGAAGCTCACGCAGGCCGTCGGCGGCAAGCACGTGGAGCTGGCCGGCGAATCGCACATCGAGAGCCTCACCGCTGCGGCCGTGGGCTTCGCCGGCCCCGTAGGCCTGGCCGAGAAGGTCGATAAGATGCTCATCGATCACGCGGTGGCGGCGATGGCTGTCGGCGTGACCGGCGCGAACAAGACGGACTACCACGTCAAGAACATCGTCCCGGGCAGGGACTTTCCGCTGGCCGGTGACAACATCGTCATCACCGACATCCGCAACGCCGTCGAGGGCGACACACACGACGGCAAGAAGTTGCTGTTCAGGCGCGGTATCGAGGTCGGGCAGGTCTTCCAGCTCGGCACCAAGTACAGCGAAAAGCTCGACGCGACCTTCCTGGACGAAAATGGCCAGGAAAAACCATGCCTGATGGGCTGCTACGGCATCGGGATCAATCGCATCCTGGCCGCGGCGATCGAAATAGGCCATGACGCCAACGGCTGCATCCTGCCGATCAACATCGCACCGTTCGAGGTGGAGGTCCTGCCGCTGAACAACGATATCGACGCCGTCGTCGGCGAGGCGGCGCGAATCTACGACCAACTGCTCGAGGCCGGCGTCGAGGTGCTGCTGGACGACCGCGACGTACGGCCGGGGGTAAAATTCAAGGACGCCGATCTGATAGGCATCCCGCTGCGCGTGGTGGTCGGCGAACGCGGGATCAAGCAAGGAAAAGTCGAGATCAAGCGACGGAGTGAAGAAAACCCGACAGCGATTCCCACCGGCGAGGCCGTCGGTACTGTTGGAAAGATCCTTCAAGAAATGAAGCAGGGTTAAACTTGCTCGCTTGCTGCGGGCGCGGTGTAGAGGTGAGGATTCACATGCCTCTGACTTTTACCGTAGTCGTTCACCTCCAAGGTCTGTTCGAGAAGAGATGATCCGGCGCAAAGGCACCTTCGGTGATTATCTCGTGTACCTGGCGCTGCGCGTGGCGGCGATGTTCCTGCACATGTGTGCCTGGCCGGCTGTCTATCGCCTTGCCGGCAGGTTAGGGAATGCCTGGTTTGTACTCGACCGCAGACATCGCGACCGCACCGCAGAGCACATCCGCCTGAGCTTTCCTGACTGGACGGAAAGGAAAGTTCTCCGCGTCACGCGGGCCTCGTTCCGCAGCATGGCCTATATCGCCGTCGAGGTGCTGCTGACCAGCCGGTTGATGACCCACTATAATTGGCGCAAGCAGGTTGTCCTGACGGAAATGGGCGATCTGCTGGGCCTACTGCTGAAGGGCCGCAAGGGGCTAATCTTCATTATGGGCCATTTCGGCGGCTGGGAGGTCACCGGTTACACATTTGCGGCGCTTGGATTCAAAGGCTATGCCTTGGCCAGGCCGCTGGACAACCCCTACCTCAACGAATACCTGCTGGGCGCCCGCGAAAAGATGGGGTTGAAGATCCTCGACAAAGTAGGAGCCACCGAGCAAGTGGGTGATATCCTGCGGGCCGGGAGCTATGTGGGCTTCTTTGTCGATCAGGATTACGGGCGAAAGGGCGTCTTTGTGGACTTCTTCGGCCGCAAGGCCAGCACCTACAAAACCCCTGCGTTAATGGCCATGGAGAACGACGCGCCCGTAGTGGTAGGCTATGGCCGGCGGGTCAACGAGCAATATTTCTTCGAAATGGGCGTCGAGCGGATCATTCAGCCGCACGAATGGGCCGGTAAAGACGATCCGCTGAAATGGATCACGCAGGAATATACCACGGCCCTTGAGAACGTCATCCGCAAAGCGCCGGAGCAATACCTCTGGATCTACCGAAGGTGGAAAACCCGCCCTCCTGACGAAACGAACCGGCATGAAGAGGCTCAGCCGCAGCCGGCGAGCCGGAACTAATGGCCAGACCCAGAAACAAGTTCGTAGATTACGTGACGTACCTGGCCGTCCGTATCTTTGCCATGTTCGTGCACATGTTCGGCTGGGAGGCCAACTACCGCACCGCGGGCTGGCTGGGAAACATGCTGTTTCGCTTCGACGGGCGCCACCGCCGCATCGCCGCGGGGCATTTGCGGCGGAGCTTCCCCGACTGGCCGGAGGAAAAGGTTCGGCGCGTCGCGAAGGCCTCGTTTCGGCACATGGTGTATTTCGGACTGGAGTTCCTCTTCACCACCCGTGTGGTCACGCCGGCCCGCTGGCGCCGGCACGCGATCCTCACCGACCAGCCCGAGAACATTCGCCTGCTGATAGAGCGAAAAAGGGCAATCATCTACATAGCGGGGCATTTCGGTAACTGGGAGAGGGTCGGATATACCATGGCGGTGCTTGGCTTTGACGGATACGCGGTGGCCCGGCCGCTGGGCAATCCATATCTCAATCACTACGTGAAGGACATCCGGCAGAAGAACGGCCTGACCATTCTCGACAAGAGGGGCGCCACGGAACGTATGGACGAGATACTCTCTTCCAATCGCTACGTGAGCTTCATTGCCGACCAGGACGCCGGCCGAAAGGGCCTGTTCGTCGATTTCTTCGGCCGCCCTGCCAGCACCATCAAGGCGCCGGCGCTGATGGCGATGCGCTACGAGGTGCCGGTGGTGGTCGGCTACGGCCGGCGGCTCAGCAAGCAATACGGCTTCGAGATGGGAATCGAACGGATCATCCATCCCCAGGAGTGGACCGACAAGGACGACCCGCTATTCTGGATCACGCAGGAATACACCAAGGCCATGGAAAACCTGATTCGCCGCTGGCCGGAGCAGTATCTCTGGGTCCACCGCCGCTGGAAACACCGCCCCAGGGGTCAGCCAAGGCCAGCAGACGGAATCGCGTGATGAATGCCAAACCCCTCCAGCGGATGAAGCTTTAAGGACGTCGCAGATTCTGCCGGCATGCTCCGGCGTTTTTCATGCAGCATTCAATATTCAGGGCTCCCCTCACCATTCTTTGCTCAGCGCCACACCGAAGGCGCTCCTCTCCAGATTGGCGTAGGGGATGATGTCCATGCCGAGGATTCTCGGGGCGTGGTTGTCGTAGACGGCATAGCCGATGACGATTCCGATGAGCGCCCCGGAGATAACGTCATTGAAGTCGTGGTTCATGGCGTCGACTCTCTCGTAGCCGACGTACGTGGCGAAGGCGAACAGCGGTACGCCCACCCATGGCCCGTAAGCCTGGTACATCACGGTCGCCAAGCAAAACGTGCTGGAGGTGTGCCCGCTGGGCCAGCCGGAATCATCGCCGTTGGGACTTTCCGAGCGAACGATGCCCTTCATCGCTATGGTGGCCAGGCCGTTGATCGCCAGGGCGTTGATTAGCGCTTTAGACACCTCGTAGTTCCTCACGTCATCGCGGTACAGCGAGGTGAAGTAAATGGCCCCGGCCACGGCGAAGTGCAACCCCGGATTGCCGCCTATGTCACCGACGCTGTCCCAGAACGGGTTGAGCTGCGGGCCGTGCTTGATGTAATGGTCTCCAACGCGGCCGTTGGCATTGGCGGCATCCAGCCCCACGCCGGCCGCCACGGCGGCCGTCAGGCCAACCAGGGCCCACTTGTTGGTAAACGCCGCCTTGGTATCGTCCCACATCGTGGCCGGCAGTTCCTTAGCGTCGCGTCCAAAGCTGCGCCAGACATCGCCCGGATAGGCCGGCCCGCGGCGCCTCCGCCAGTGCACAAAGCCCTCCGGTCTCTCAGCAAACGATGGGGTCCGCGTGCCCTGAGACGGTTCGCTCAATCGCTCGCCCAACGACAGCCAGGTGACCCCCTCTAAGGGGACCCTGGTGCGGCTTTGGGCCGTTTTGGCAGACAATTCCACATCCCGCGGGACGGTGGCTCCAGGCGGTCGCGAGCGAACGTATCGCTGCAATGAAGTCTCAACGTAACCCTCCCCCGGCTGGGAGCATCCGCTCGCCAGGATCGCCATGACTACAGAAACCCCAAAAGTTGCGACACATCTCATCGCAATGGTCCTCGAAATCCGTGTCGCAAGCCGCACCGGCAGGATATCCCATCTGCCTGCGGCCGGCAAGATTCTTCCTCGCCGATCCCGATCTTTCGCCTCGTCCAACGTGGCGATCTCACGGCCCGAACAACAGTACAGAATTCTTCGGAGGCGCACGGTTTTTCTTTCGCCAACATCGGCATTCTGCGATTCCCAGCGCCTCCTTTTCTTCTTCCTGAAGCCCGAGGATGAGCCCAGCGGATGCCTTGCACAATTCATGTCTGCCACAAGTATCTCGTTGCAACAGCGGCACCGCAAATCAACGACGCGAGACCCAAACCCAGGATCCTTCCCTTTCATGGCCTTTGATGTAGTCAACCAGCTTCCACCAGTGCTGTTCATCCCGAACCCTAATAACTTTGCAATTCGCTGCCCATACGCGCCCAGGAAGCCACTGGCGAATGCGATGGGAAGAGACTCTCTTGACCCGGCCGATCACCGGCTTAACGTTATCGCTCGCCCATTCGAAGGCAACGTGTATGTGCTGCCCACCCACTGAGATAGCCGCAACTGCAACGTCTTCCAAAGCGAAGCGTTCGAGGCAGGCCTTACCGACGGCGACGCGCAGCTCGTCCGGAATGACAACCGGGTCTTTCTTCAAGGATTTCCTGGCGTGCCGGTAAAGCCCGTCATACGCGCCTTTCGGCGGCGGATTCCGATAGTCCCCGTCAACATGCAATCGATGGTGCTTTGTCCGAAAGCCACGCGGATCGCCCGGCAGCCAGGAGCCATAGGTGGCCCAAATCACGTGGTATCGCATGTTTGCCACTTTTTCCGAGAAACACGGCTCCGTGCATATTGACAAATTGACTCGCAGTTACTGACCTTTTACCCCGGCCTTTCGCTTCGCTCAAAGTCGGGCTTCATGGATCGCAAGCAATTGCACTTCCCGCGAACAGAAGCCCTGGGATGAGCCCAGCGAATCCCCGGGAAAAACAATTCCCCGCAGCGGGGCATATCTCCGAGAACAATCGAATCGAAGCACCCGTGCGACCCATTTCGGTGCGTGCGACGCGACCGGTCGATTCTCACGAGCGATTAGCGGTTTGTTTCGTGAGCTCCTTGCTGAGTCGCATCGCGCAGAAGTCTCGCCCGCACATCGAACAGTAGTCGGCATCTTCCTGGAGGTCTCTGCGGCGGATTTCGCGGGCGGCCTCGCCGTCGAAAGCGAGCTGAAACTGCTTTCGCCAGTCGAACTCCGCGCGGGCGGTGGAGATTTCGTCATCCAACTTCCGCGCGCCGGGCAGGCCTCGAGCGATGTCCGCGGCGTGTGCGGCAATCTTGTAAGCGATACAGCCGGCCTTGACATCCTCGGCCGCCGGCAGTGCCAGGTGCTCGGCCGGCGTGACGTAGCAAAGGAAACTCGCCCCATAATACGCAGCCGCCGTCGCGCCAATCGCCGAAGTGATGTGATCGTAGCCGGGGAAAATATCCGTGACCACCGGCCCGAGGACATAGAAGGGCGCCCCATCGCAGATTTCCTGCTGACGAGTCATATTCATCTCGATCTGGTCGAATGGGATGTGACCCGGGCCTTCGACAATCGCTTGCACGCCGGCCTGACGTGCCCGCTGAACCAGCTCGCCCAGCGTCTCCAGCTCTGCGAACTGCGCGGCGTCGGATGCATCGGCCAGACATCCCGGCCGCAGGCTGTCTCCCAGCGAAACCGTCACGTCATATTCGACGAGAATCCCCATGATCTCATCGAACATTTCGTAGATGGGATTCTCGCGGCCGCGATCGACCATCCACCTCGCCAACAGGCTCCCGCCACGCGAGACGATGCCCATCTTGCGTTGTTCCGTCAGCGGCAGATGCCGGCGAAGGATGCCGGCGTGAAGCGTGAAGAAATCGACACCCTGCTTTGCCTGCTTGCGGATAGTCGCCAGAATCTCCTGGCGAGTCAGCTCCTCGATGGGCTTGTGTGCAATCATCGAGTAGATCGGCACGGTGCCGAGAGGCACGGTCGCCTGCGAGATGAGAAACTCGCGGGTCTCGTCCAGATCGCCACCTGTGGAGAGGTCCATCACCGTATCGGCCCCATACTTCACGGCCCACTGGAGCTTGACCAGTTCCTTCTCCTTGCAACTGCTGATAGGAGAGGTGCCGATGTTGGCGTTGATCTTTGTGGTGACCGCCCGGCCGATCCCGCAAGGGTCGAGCTTGGCCCCGGTCGCCCCTGCGCCGGCTAGGTGCAGGCGGTTGGCCGGAATCGCCAACCGACCGGCGGCGATTTGCTCGCGGATCCGCTCGGGCGCGACCTTCTCGCGCTCGGCTACGCGCCGCATCTGGGGGCTGATGGTTCCGGCTTGTGCAAGCTGGTATTGCGTCATGCTACTTTCCTTCCTGCCAACGTATACGCTTCGCGGCAGCAGTTGCGCACGAAAACGGCCGCAAGCTCCAAGCGGCCGGATCAACAAACCAAATTGCTTTTCCGTCCGCTTTCCTACGCAGTCCACCTCCCGATGCGTCGGGAGATTCGCTGATCAGGTTCGAAGGGTCTTCTCAGTCCCGGCCCGCCGGGACGCCCCTAGCGAACTCAACCCATACCCTAGCAAACCGCGCAAAGCCGAACAAGGAAGAAAACCTCATACCAGGCAAGGTCGAAGGCCGCGATGGACTGTCCTGCAACGGCATGCAGATCTTCGTCACTTATCCCCACTTGCCCGCCGACGCCTGCTCATGCGGCCGAGCCGATCGCGAAGCTGAGCGGCCTCTTCGTAGCGTTCCTCTTTGACGGCCAGAGTGAGCTTCTTCTTAATATCCTTAACCGGATCGGGCGGGATGCGCCTTTCGATCTGTTTCAACAGGGTGCGAAGTATGATCAGTTCCCCCGAACCAGCCGCCGACTTGCTCCGGCCGAACCGCCGCCGAAACCGCTCGATCTCCCGGACCCCCCGCTTAACCGCGCCCAGCGCCGCCTTAGGGCGATTGTCTCGAAGGGCCAGCAACCCGCCCGCCCGCGTGCGCATCATTACCACGTACGGCCGGAATTGCTCCAGCGCGTATCGGTCGGACTCATCGCAAGCATATCTGTTGCAGAAGTCCATCACGCGCAGGTTCCACGCCGTGTCTCGCATCACGGCCTCGTAGTCTTCCAGCACGAACCCCGCCAGGTAGCGATGGTAGAACATCATGGCCTCGTTACGCAGAAGCTCGCAGGCCCGCTCGTCGAGTTCGAAGTGTTCGTCCGAGCCGTCCTCCTGGCGGCATCCTTCCAGGAGGTGCTCGTAATAGGCCAAGAGACTTTCGCATCCGTGCGGGCGCTCACCGTCCGGCCGACCGGTCGCCTCCATTTGCAGCACGCCCAAGTCCAGGCGAAGCTGAATCTTATCTTTGCCATCCCGGCCGCGAACCTTCCGGGCAGAAATCTGCCCCCGTTCATAAGGCCAGTCGTCCAGAATGTCGCTGATATCCAAATCCACGGCTTCAACTCCAGTCTACTATTTTCCCGACAATCATTACAATCGCGATGCACCTTCCCGCCCGAACTCGCTGCGGCTTTAGGGAATCCGAACGTCGCAGTACTCCACTTCCATCACGGGCATCCGGCCAATCAGCACGTGCTGACCCGTTTGGAAGACCCGAATCTTTTTTGGAAAGATCAAGCCGTTCGGCAGCATTTGGTAGTCGTAGAGAGTGACGGTTCCCTTCCGGGTGGGCGTATCGGCTCCGGCGGTGACCATGTGCAGCAGCCCGCCGGGGGTCTCGAAGTAATACGCACTCGCCATGGCGGCCCCGCCGGTCACGGCCACGCGAACGAGTGACCGACCGCCCAGGTAGATATCCTCGGCACTCTTGACGCGTTCGGTCTTGCCTAGCAGGTTCAGCGGCCCACCGACGCGGTGCAGCAGGATCGTCAGGACCTCGCGAAGCTGGGCAGGCGTGATTCTGTCCAGTGCGGCCGCACGCCGCAGGGTAAACCGCCCGCCCCTTCGCAGCGTCGCTTTCCAGCGGCCACGAGCTGTCCGGGCCGTTGCGGTAATCACCCCGCCGTGAATGTCAATCACGTGCCTCTGGCGATTCACGTGCGCCTGGCCCTGCTCGTCGTAGATCGTCACCAGCGCGTCGGCGCGGATCTTGCCCACTCTCTTCCATCTGGCCAGGCCGCCCATCGTCTCCACGCTCGCTGCCACCGTCTCGCGGGCCGGACCAAGCTCGTAGCCGCTATAAGCCTGGATGCGATCGCCCCGACAGCCGGGCACGGCAAACGCGCCTAGCAAAAGAATGACGCCAAACCTCGCAATGTCCGCCAAGCTCTTTCTCATACGCTCCTGTTTCCCTTTGACCCAATACGCCCGGCGCGACTCGAACGCGCAACCCCTTGCTCCGGAGGCAAGTGCTCTATCCTTTGAGCTACGGGCGCAGGTTTCCGCTTCCGAGAGGTCCCGACCCGTTGCTTCCCATCGGACTTGCATTACGGCCCAGGCCTCCCACCACTTTCCCATTTTCAACCCATCAAAGGCTAATGTCAATCCCGCCTCCGCAGGCGGCTTCCACCGCGACTCGGCCGGCGATAGAATGCGCACATGAGATACGCCAAGCTCCAGCGGCGCCGGAGCCGCCCGGTGCGTGTGGGCGGCATGACGATCGGCGGCGAGGCACCCGTCACCGTCCAGAGCATGACGAACACGCCGACGGCCGACGCAGCCGCCACGATTCGGCAGGTTCAGGCGCTCGCCGCCGCCGGGGCCGACCTCGTGCGCGTCGCCGCGGCGAACCGCGATGATACCGCCGCCTTGCGCGAAATCGTCGGCGCCTCTGCCGTACCGATCATCGCCGACGTGCATTTCCACTTCGAACGGGCGCTGGAGGCCATCGACGCCGGGGCGGCCAAGATCCGTCTCAACCCCGGCAACATCACCGACCGCGACCAGGTTCGCCGAGTGATTGCAGCAGCCGCAGACGCCGGCGCAGCCATCCGCGTTGGCGTCAACGAAGGCTCGGTGGTCGAGCGCCAAGACCAAGGCCGCCGCCAGGTGGAGCTGGCCCGCCCGCTCGACGAACTGATGATCGACAAACTCGCCGAGTACCTCGAAGTCTTCGTCGCCGAGGGTTTTCACAACCTGGTCCTTTCGGCGAAGTCTCACGACGCCGTGACGACGGTGGCCGTCAACCGCCGCATCGCCCAGCGCTGGGATTACGCCCTGCACCTGGGCGTCACGCACGCCGGGACGCGCGAAACCGGCGCGATCCGCTCGGCCGCAGCGCTGGGAACGCTGCTGAGCGAGGGAATCGGCGATACGATCCGAATCTCCTACGCGGGCGATCCTATTGACGAGGTCAAGGCCGGCCTGGAGCTGCTCTACTCGCTGCGGCTGCGAGATCGCCAGGGCATCGACCTGATCGCCTGCCCGACCTGCGGGCGAATCCAGATGGACATCGAGCCGATCGTCGAGCAGGTGCGGGCCGCACTGGCCGACATCCGCCAGCCGATAACCGTGGCCGTGATGGGCTGCGTCGTCAACGGCCCCGGTGAGGCCGACAGCGCCGACGTCGCCATCTGCGCCGGGGCCGGAAAGGCCATCCTCTACCGTCGCGGCAAGAAGCTCCGCACCGTCGCCACCGAGCATATCGTCGACGCCCTCGTCGCCGAGGTCCACGCACTCCTGCACGAAGGCTAACTCTTCGCCGCAAAGCCTACGAACAGCGCGATCGCCTCTGCTGCTTCCCATCAAAGTGGCCTGCCAAGGTAAACTCACCGAACTTTCCGCCCTTTGTCGCGAGCCGTTGTCGGCCCGTGCGCAAACGTGCGCATTTGTGCGCAAACGTGCGCATTTGTGCGCATACGTGCGCATTTGTGCGCAAATGTGCGCATTTGTGCGCAAATGTGCGCATTGGTTTGGCTGTAAGTATCTGTCGCGAAAGATGTTGAGCATTTACGGCCCCGAGATCGGCATTTTCTCTCTTTCAACTTTCAGTTTTCCGTTTTTTCCCGTGTTTCCGGTTCCAGGTTTCCCGGCGCGCCGGGATTCCGTGTTCCGGGTTCCGGCGCGCACAGCGTGCCCTTCCACCTTTACAGGCGACCTACCACTTTTGCGCGCGCAAATCTGTAAGTTGGGGTGGTGTGCAAAGCGGCAAGCCGCGGCCTGGCCGGGAGTAAGAAAATTTGACTTTTCGAGGTCACTTTCGACGCGCGGATGCAATTTTGCTCGCGCAAATCTGTCACTTGGCCCGGATAGCCGACGGCCTAGCCGGAGGTTGCGACGATTCTCAACCAAAAGGAAAAACGAGGATTTTCGATGAACTCAGGTGTTCACCCGATTGACTAAATCCGGTTCTGTGGTAGACTTGTGTTTGGTCTACACGCCTCGGCGAGTGGCGGAGCTTTTTCGATAATGCCGAGGCTGCGGGGCCGGGTTGCTAAATTCTTCGACTTCTTGAAACCAGCGCCAACCGTCTGCGGAAGTAGGTTGGCACAGCCTGCCGGGCCTGCGTGCAGCTGGTCTGTCCGTTCGGGCCGCCACGAGGGACAGGCGTATCGGCGCGGCAGAAGAACCTTTGGGAAGGAGTGGTGCCCATGAAGGTGTATTTGCTGGCTTTCACCGTTGCCGTAGCGGTCTGTTGTTCAATCGCGCTCTGCGATGCGCAGGATGATGCTTCGTTCGGTCTAACGGCCGAGGCCATCGACGAGTACTACCGCCTCACAGCCACCGGCGAGAACGTTGGTGGTAGCGCATTGGCGCCGTCGTCCTCGAGCAACGTCGAGATTGTGGTCAACAGTTCGCTGTACGCCAGCGGGCAGGTCACGGCCGGTCTGAACCAATACATGCAGGACATCAGCACCCAGGGCTACAACCCGATCCTGACGACCTCCAGCTTTGCCGACGCCGCGGCCCTGCGAACACATCTCCAGGGCAGATACCAGAACCAGGGCCTTGCCGGAGCCGTCTTCGTCGGCAACCTGCCGACGGCGACCTTCGAGATAGCGGCCCACAAGGATTGGGACTACGAAAGCTTCCCGTGCGATTATTACTTCCAGGACCTCGACGGGATCTGGTCGGATTCCGACGGCGACAGCTTGCTTGACATGCACTCTGCAGCCCTCGCAACACCGGAGATATTCGTCGGCAGGCTGGTCACTAACACGCTGACCGGCCGGCCCGGCCGCACTGAGGCGGGAATGCTCAACAGCTATTTCGCAAAGAACCATTCCTACCGCACGAGGCAGCTGACGTTGTCCAACAACGGCCTCGCGTACATAGACGACGACTGGTCTGGCTGGGCCGCTCAATGGAGCGGCAACCTGCAGACGGCTGTTGGAGGCACGGTGACCATGGTAAGGGACGGCGCCACGACAATCGCATCGGATTACAAGAATCGTCTCCAGACGGAGTACGAGCATGTCCTGCTCGCCGCGCACTCCAGTTCAACAAGCCATTCGTTTAAGATAGGCTCGGAATGGACAGGCGGAACGATCCACACCAGCGAGCTACGAGGCCTGGATCCGCAGGTGCTTTTCTATAACCTCTATGCCTGCAGCAACGCTCGATACATCTCCTACGGATATATGGCCGGCGAGTACGTCTTCGGCACAGACAAGGGCCTGCTGGCAGTGGGTTCAACCAAGGTCGGCAGCATGCTAAAGTTCGACGATTACTTCGCGCCTTTGGGTGACGGGGAGACCTTCGGCGAGGCGTGGAAGAACTGGTGGTGGGCTCGCACCCGCTACGGCCCGAATCAGAGCGTGCTGGATTGGCACTATGGCATGACCATGATCGGCGATCCGCTGCTATTGACACAGGAGCACATGCCTGAGCCGCTCTTGCTGGCCATTATCGACATCAAACCCGGCAGCGATGTCAACCCGGTCAACTTGAAATCGAAGGGCGTCTTGCCGGTTGTCATTATTGGCGCGGAGGATTTTGACGTAAACCAGATCGATCTTTCGACGGCTACACTCGACGGAGCGTCGCCAAGGACAAAGGGCAGTAGCGGAGACGTCGGTTCTTTTGAAGATATCAATGGCGATTTGATCGTCGACCTGATCCTCCACTTCGACATGAGGGACATGAACATCGACCCGCTGGCCAGCACGCTGATCTTGACGGGAGAGCTTTTCGACGGCACCGCCTTCGAAGGGAGCGATGCGATCAGAATCGTCCCTCCCGGCGACATGGACGGCGACGGCCTGCTGACCAGCGACGATATCGGCCTGTTCGTGCTGGCCCTGGCCGATGGAGATGCTTATCTCGCCGCCTACGGCCTGCCGGCAAACATTCCTGGCGATTGCGACGGTGACGGCGTGCTGACCGCTGACGACATACACTCGTTCGTGGATCTCCTGACAGGCCGGGTTGGCTCGGCCATCCCCGAACCGGCCATGCTGGCGATGCTGGCCTTTGGCGCGGCGGTGCTGCTGAGACGGAGGCAAAGATAACCCCAGGAAATCCGAACGGCTAATTTCTGGGACTATGTGGAGACGCTCTAGAGGGAGAAGGAAAGATGCAGGTAACCCAAAGAATGTTGCTGTTACTTGCTGTAATGCCTCTGCTGGTAGCTTTCCCGCTTTCGCTGCAGGCTGCTGAAACTCCGTACACCGTTGAGTGGATCCGTCAACTGGGCACCTGGAGGTCTGACTACAGCTACGGCGTAGCGGCTGACGCCGCCGGCAATGCGTACATCAGTGGATATACCTATGGCAACCTTGGCGGCCCTAATGCCGGAAGTTGGGACGCCTTCCTGCGCAAATACGACCCCGAGGGCAACGCCCTCTGGACGCGGCAGCTCGGAACGTCGGGTTCTGACTACGGCGTTGGCGTAGCGGTTGACGTCCTCGGGAACACGTACATCACCGGGGATAGCAATGGCAGCCTTGGCGGGCCGAACGCCGGATATACCGACGCTTTCCTGAGCAAGTATGACGCCGACGGCAACGCCCTCTGGACGCGGCAACTCGGAACGATGGATTATGACTACAGCCTTGGCGTAGCGGTTGACGCTGCCGGGAACGCGTACATCAGCGGGTATACCGATGGCAACCTTGGCGGGCCGAACGCCGGAGGTGCCGACGCCTTCCTGAGCAAGTACGACGCCGAGGGCAACGTACTCTGGACGCGACAACTCGGAAGCGCGGGCGATGATCATAGTCATGCCGTAGCGGTTGACGCCCTCGGCAATGCGTACATCAGCGGCCATACCGACGCCAACCTGTGGGGGCCGAACGCCGGAGGTACCGACGCCTTCCTGAGCAAGTATGACGCCGCGGGCAACGCCCTCTGGACGCGGCAACTCGGCACGGCCGATGATGACTGGAGCTATGGCGTAGCGGTTGACGCTGCCGGCAACGCTTACATCAGCGGGTATACCGATGGCAACCTTGGCGGGCCGAACGCCGGAGGTACCGACGCCTTCCTGAGCAAGTACGACGCGGATGGCAACGCAGTCTGGACGCGGCAGCTCGGAACCACCAGCGATGATCATAGTCATGGCGTAGCGCTTGACGCTGCCGGCAATGCGTACATCAGCGGGCATACCTGGGGCAGCCTGGACGGACTGAACGCCGGATTTGATGACGCCTTTCTGAGCAAGTACGACGCGAATGGCAACCTACTCTGGACTGAGCAACTGGGAACGGTGAACTCCGATAGATGCTTCAGCGTAGCGCTTGACGGCCTGGGCAACGCGTACATCAGCGGGGACACCGATGGCAACTTTGGTGGTCCAAATGCGGGATATGAGGACGCCTTCCTGGCGAAGTTCGCCTACGCCTTTCTGGTCGGCGATATGGACAGAAACGGCAAGATCGACACAGACGACATCAACCCGTTCGTGCTGGCACTGACCGACCCGAACAGCTACGTCGCCCTCTACGGGCTCGACCCCAACGACACCGGCGATTGCGATGGGGACGGAGTGTTGACCGTCGACGACATCCAACCGTTTGTAGGTCTGCTGACCGGCGGCGGGGCCGTGCCCGAACCGGCCGCGCTGTCAATGTTTTGCGGCGCAGCCGCTGGTGTGCTGCTGAAGCGAAGGCGGAAATCCTGAGCCCCGGCGCGCCGGGATTGGAGCCTCGCGAAATCCGAAACAATACCCAATGACCCAAGCTCGAATCCCGGCGCGCCGGGACGCACCCCCGACCGCCGTTATCGCAAGTCTTTGGAACATTTGAAGTTCGGACTTCGGATTTGTTTGAGGTTTCGGATTTCGATATTCGAGTTTCACGGCTCTGGTTTCGCTTCCTATCAACCAAGTGGCGTTGTAGCATTAGTCGATGCCCGCAAGCCCGGGTGGCGGAATTGGCAGACGCGCCAGGTTGAGGGCCTGGTGGGGTTTATACCTCGTGCTGGTTCGAATCCAGTCCCGGGCAGTAACGAAAAGACCAGAGACAAAAGAAGCTGTCGAAGGCTGGTGAAATTCGGTGCACCCAGCCAGATTGAGGCGGTGGAGTTTCGGGGCTTGCAGTTCCGTGTTCACTTCTTCATCCGACCAGTCGGCAGGGGCCGGCGATTTTTGCAGCGAATTCGAGCTTGGTTGTTGCAGGCGGTCGGCTTAGGCGCGATAATGTGAATGTCCGTTGGACAAAGGGGCAAGTCGGCAACAGCAGCAAGGAGGCCACATGGCCGGCGCGGAAGGACAGTATGTCAGCGACGTAGCTGGGATTCATCGCCTGGAGGACAAGCTGGCCGCGACGCTGATCAAGACGGCCGACGAGGTCGCACACAGCGAATGCTTCGACGCCGAACAGCGCGCCGAAGTCTACACCATCCTGGAAGCCCTCAAGGCCAACACCGAAACGCACCGCGCGATGGCCAAGCAACTGGCCGTTAAACTCAAACAGAAACAAGGCGATGCTTGAGATAGAACATGCCATGCTGACCGAAACGTTCCAATCGCTGCTGGAAAAGGAGCGCGAGGCCGAAAAACTCTACGCCAAGCTGGCCGGCCAAATTACCGACCCGGCCGCACGCAAGCAGGTCGAGCAGATCCACCGCGAGAAGCTGCACCACGTCCAGCTCGTAGAGCGACTGCTCGAGATCGTCGAATAATCCCCGCGGCCGACCAGGATTTCCTCCGCACCCCGCCCCTGACAGATCGAGTATCATGCGCGGCCGAAATATAGCCAGGCGAGGAGAGAAACGCATGACCGTCTACACCAAGACAGAGCAGAAGCTCATCGACGCGATGGCTCAGATGGAGATCATCGACGCCCACGAACATCTCAATCCCGAGCAGGTCCGGCTGGAGAGCCCGCAGGACGTCTTTACGCTCTTTTCCGGTTACACGCGCTGCGATCTGTTCAGCGCCGGCATGACGATCGAAGATTGGGAGGGACTGTTCGACTATTCCGTGCCGCTTGAGAAGCGCTGGCAGAAGGTCCGGCCGTTCTGGCAGGCGATCCGCTACGGCTCGTACGCCAAAGCGGCGCTGCTGACGGCCAAGCTGGTGTACGAAGTTGATGACATCAACGACCAGACGTACGCAGCGCTGTCGGAAAAGATCGCCGACGCCAACACGCCCGGCATCTACCGGCGAATCCTCTGCGACCGCTGCGGTATTCGGGCCGCACTTACCCAGTGCTCAAGGACGGACGTCGAGCGGCCGCTCGTGCCGGTCATGCCCGGCCGAATGCTCGTCGAAATTAGAACACGCCAGCAGCTTGAGGAGCTGGCCGGCAAGATCGGCCGCGAGGCGCCAAAGGACCTGGCCGGCTGCGTAGAGCTGACCAAGGCGTATTTGGATCTCTGGGTCGAGCAGGGCACGGTCGGAGTCAAGCTCACCGCCCGGTTCAACGGCCCGCCGGACGGCAAGGCCGCTAAGGCGGCTCTAAAACGCCTGCTGGACGGCCAGGAGCTCCTACCCGACAGACAAGATTTCGAGGTGCTGGAGAATTACCTCACGCATAACGTGATCGACCTGGCCGCAGAGCGCAAGCTCACCATCGCCGTCCACGCCGGCATATGGGAGGATTTTCGCAACAACGATTGCAAGCACATGCTCTCGCTGGCCCCGGCGCATCAGCAGGCCAAATTCGATCTCTACCACCTCGGCATGCCGTTCGTCAGAGACTGCATCGTCATCGGCAAGAACCTCCCCAACGTCTATCTCAACCTTGTCTGGACGCACATCATTTCGCAGGTGCAGACCCGCTCCGGCATCGACGAGCTGCTGGACCAGGTTCCTCTCAGCAAGGTTCTGGCCTTCGGCGGGGACTACAACCGTCCGGTCGAAAAGGTGGTCGGCCATCTGCACATGGCCCGTGAGAACTTCGCGGCCGTCTTCGGCAGGCGGATCGACGGCGGGGAGATGTCTCTCGACGAGGCCGGGGAGATCCTTCGGATGTGGTTCTGGGACAACCCGCTTAGGCTCTACGATCGCTTGGAAGTTTAAGAGCCTCTAGAGCGAAAGCTCGGCCAGGCGCTGGGCCTTGTCGCGGGCGACCAGGGCGTCGATCAGCTCGTCCAGCTCACCGGCCAGGATCCGCTCAAGATTGAAGTTGGCCCCTTCCTGGCGTCCGGACCTCAGGCGGTGGTCGGTGCAGCGATTCTGCGGGAAATTGTAGGTGCGGATGCGCTGCGATCTGTCGCCGGAGCCGATCATGGCCTTTCGTGCAGCCGCCTCGGCGGCCACCTGCTGTCGCTTGTGATGCTCATAGATCCTGGCCGCGAGGATCCGCCTGGCCTTGGCGCGATTCTTGTGCTGCGACTGCTCGTCCTGCATCGAAACGGTGATGCCGGTCGGGGTGTGCTCCAGGCGGACGGCCGATTCGACCTTGTTGACGTTCTGCCCGCCGGGCCCGCTGGCACGCGAGGTCCGCTCGAGGACGTCCTTGTCCCAGTCGATCTGCACCTCGACGTCCTCCGGCTCGCCGAGGACGGCCACGGTGGCTGCGGAGGTGTGGATCCGTCCGGCCGTCTCGGTCTTCGGGACACGCTGGACGCGGTGGCCGCCGCCCTCGTAGCCCAGGCGGCTCCAGACCCACGCACCGCGAACGTTGACGATCACCTCGCGGAAGCCCCCGATGGGCGTAGGGGCCGCCGAGAGGACCTCAAAACTCCAGCCCTTGCGTTCGCCGTAGCGGCGGTACATGTCCAGAAGGTCGGCACAGAAGAGGCCCGCCTCGTCGCCCCCGGTGCCCGCGCGGATCTCCAGCATCACCGAGTCGATTCTTTCTTCATCGCTCATCACCAGCAGGCCCTTGATATCTTCCAGGACCTCGTCGAGCTGCCGGCTGAGTTGTTCGATTTCGGCCTCGGCGAGCTTCTTTAGCTCCTCGTCGGCCTGGGGATCGTCGAGGATCGTGCGGGCTTGATCGCGCTGCTCGGCGAGATGTTTGTACCGGCGGTACGGCTCGACGATCTTGCTCAGCCGGGCGTGTTCCTTGGACAGCGAGACGATTTTCTGCCGGTCGCCGGCCGTGGCCGGATCGTTCATCTGCTCGGCCAGCTCGGCGCAGCGACCGTCGAACTCGGCAAGTTTGGCAAGCAGTATGTCCTCTGACGGGCTCATGGTCTTCCTCTGGCGGCATACAAAAACGCCGACCGTCTGCGCGGGCAGAAAAGTCGACGCCACGTCCGTCAAAACAGCTACTTCTTGGCTTTTTTGTCCTCGGGTCTCCGGAAATACTCACCGCCGAACTTGCGCTGGAACTTCTCCACGCGGCCGGCAGAATCCACAAACTTCTGCTTGCCCGTATAAAACGGGTGGCAGGCTGAACAGATTTCCACATGTATGTCACCCTTCGTCGAGCGGGTCTTGAAACTGTTGCCACAGGCACACTTGACGGTGATGTCCTTGTATTCCGGATGGATGTCGGTTTTCATCGCACTTACTCTATCGACCGTAATCGGCGAACTGTTTAGGTTACCACGTCCGAGGGCAAGATCAAAGGCCGAATCGGCTGACGCGCGGCTCTGGAAACGCCGGCTACTGGAGCAGGTCGGTTAGAAGTCGAACGATCTCAGCCGCCCGATGCGCCATCAGCGTCAGCGGGGCAACCAGCATCGCCACAGCCACCAGCAGAAGCGACACGGCCATGGGGCTGGCCTCAGTTCGAATACTCGAGAGCGTCTGAGACAACTGTTGCTCGAATTGTCGGGCAAGTGTTGGGGCCCCGGGGCCGCAGAGACGCACCGAAACGTTGCGCAGCAGGGAAAAGCCGCCCAACTCTACACCCGCGCCGCAGCCGGGCAGCTCAAACCCACCCTGCCGGCGGCGAACCTCCAGGCCCATCCCACTAAGCGTTCGGGCCACCACCTCGCAAGCCTCGCCCAGGGGCATGTTGTAAATCACCCAGGTTTGCCCGCGCGGGCTCAAAAGCCAAATACAGCCGGCGACTGCCGTCACGGCCAGCAGCACCGTCACCGTCGAGACCCCAAGGTAGCTCAGGGCCGGCAACACGAAAAGCGGGCTTAGCGCCACGAGCAGCAGGGCGAAGTCGCCTCGGCCTCTCAGAAGCTGCGGATGGCGCCGGCTGTTGAGCAACCCCAGGACGAGAAAATAGACCGCCACCGGCACCACCACCAAGGCAATGCGAAACGGAATGGTCAAATATTCGCTGCCCGCCATAGAAATGCTTCCTGCTCAGAGGCGGTTGATATTCTACTTAATGTCGCTGGGTTCCGCCACCTTTCTGTAGCCGAGGGCCTTGATGACGTCCAGAACCTCCGTCCAGGTGGGGAATGGCCGCTTATTCACTTGCTTGTACTCGTTGACGGCCATGAGAAACTCGAACTGCTCGTCGGTCATTTCGCCTTCTTCGGCGGACCGTCGCTCATCGGATCTTCTTCGGCCCGGACCTCGCCGACGATCCAAGCCGCCGCGACGGTCGATAACGGTCTGACGACGGCCCTCTTCTTTTCGGCGCTCCGCGCTGCGGCGTTCCTTGCCCTCGGGTGAGTCAGCTTCCGTTGCCGGGTTCTTGGCGTTGTCTTTCATATCCAGCTCTCCTGCGTCCTTGCGGCTGTCTGGCTGTGACCCACAAGAGTAATATCGGCCGGAAGCAGTTGAACTCTGAACGCGTTTGCTCTCTCGCCGAGCCGGTGACGCGTTGGCAAGGAGGCTTGGTTGCAACGGCGCGGTCTCAGAACTCCTTGTCGTCGTCGTCTTCTTCTTCGTCCTCGTCGTCCTCGTCATCCTCGTCGAGCTGGAGCTCTTCTTCGTCGGGCGATCCGGCCAGGTCATCGGTTATTTCTTGCTCCAGCCCGAGCTCATCGTCATCTTCCTCTTCCAGTTTCTCCTCACCGACTCGGAACTCGTCGAGGTCCTCCCGATCGGCGATAACCTCACTGGCCTCGTCGAGCATGGCCTCGGGGACCAGAACGGGCACACCATTGGCCATGCTGCGGCTATGGGTCTCTCGGCCGCTGTCGTCCTCATCCGGGGCTTTCTCGCCGCCCCCGACGATCGCGGGAATATCGTGGTCGCCCAGCAGTTCACTATACTGTTTGGCCTCCGCGAGCGAGCGGGCAATCACAGCCGAGACAAAGTTGGCGTGTTCCTTGTCGGCCGGATGCATGCCGTGCTCTTCCAGTGACATAGCTGTCCCCACCTCCAAAAGCACCTAATATTCATCCAGTAGTATATCCCTCAAATTATCGTCAGGCTGACAGGAGGATTTCAATAAAATTTGCCACTATACTTCGAGATCAGTTTGGGGCCTTGATCTTCTGTCGGATCGGCGTACACTGACTGACACGTAAGCGTCCCGGCCGGGTCAATTGTAAGCGCCGCAAACGAAATGCATTTCGATCGGGGTTTGCCGAAACGGAGGCGCGCAGGCGGCCCGGACAAGAGCTGCCGCTGTAGAGCTGAGGTTTCAGATTTTCATGAAAACTTTCTGAAAGGACAGAGATATGAAAACTTCTATGCTGCTGCCGTTGGTGTTGTTGGGACTCTTGGCCGCAATGCTGGCCGGCTGCAAGAAGAAAGAACCGCCGCCGGTTGCGCCGGCCGAGAAACCCGCAGCCGAACCGGCCAAGCCCGCCGAAGCACCCACACTAGCCCCGCCGGCCAAGGAAGAGCCAAAGCCAGCTCCCGAACCGACCGCCGAGCCGGCACCTGCGCCGCCTGAACCGACCACCAAGCCGGCAGAGCAGCCGGAGGCGAAACCCAAGCCGGCACCCAAACCGGAGGCGGCACCACAAGATCAGCCCCAAACCAAAGCCCCGCCCGCCGCAGGCAAAGAAAAATCTCCGTGGGCGGACGCCAAGGTCGGCGCGATGGTCAAGATGAAGGGAATGCAGGGCATGATCATCACACAGGAAGTCGTGGCGGCCGACGCCGAAACCGTCACCATAAAGATGACCATGGAGATGTCCGGCATGGACCCGACAGTCACCGAGCAGAAAAAGCCCCGATACGTCCGAGCCGGCATGAGCCCTATGGGGCCCGCCATGGGCAAAGAGATCGGCACTGAAACGATCCAGATCGGCGACAAAGCGATCGAATGCAAGATCTGGGAGATGAAGACAACCGCAGGCGAGAAGACCATCACGACACGGACCTACTTCAGCCAGGAAGTGACAGGCTGGATGGTGAAAATCGAAAGCGACGCGATGGGCCAGATGCAGACGATGCAGGAGATAGTGGAGTTCAGGAAATAACATCTGCCAAGCCGGCTGAGACCGCCCCGACGCCGCCTGGCGTCCATCGCGGACGGAAGTTCGCTTGGTTCTGCCGGAGAGCGACTGATAGAATAGTCGCGTGCCACAATTAAACCGAGGATTTGCGGAGAAGCTTTCGGGCTGCTCCGCAGCGAACGTCTGTTAGAATTTACGTCGCGGAGGAAACATGCATCGAATAAGTCTTTTGATATTGATTCTGGGCCTGCCGCTAATCGTCGGCTGCAACGGCGAGGATGCCGCAATGTACACCACGGTTGACCGCCTGGCCAACGGGATGGTGGTCATCTTGCCCGGCATCGAGGGCGAAAGCGAATTCAATCGCGACATTCGCCGTGGGCTGGATTCCGGCGGAATCGACTGCGCCCTTCCGATCTATAGCTGGGGCCGACCCATACCCGGCGTGGGAATGATCCTCAACCAGATGGACTTTCTGGGCAATCGCCTGGCCGGCGTGCGTATCGCCAAGATGATCGAGGAGTATCAGCAGGGGCATCCCGGCATGCCCGTCTACGTCGTCGGACACAGCGGCGGCGGGGGCGTTGCGGTCTTCACCGCGGAGGCCATGCCGGAAGGCAAGCAGCTCGATGGGCTGGTGCTGCTTTCGGCGAGCATCTGGTCCGGCTACGACCTGACCAAGGCACTCAAGCACTGCCGATCCGGGATCGTCAACTTCTACAATGAGGCGGACGTGGGCCTGCTGGGCATCGCCACCACGATCATGAGCAACGTTGACGGCATGCGCGGTCCGTCGGCCGGACTGATCGGCTTCGTCAAACCCACGGAAAACGATCCGGAGGAAAAACGCCTTGCCTACACCAAGCTCTACGAGGTCCCGGTCACAGCCGGTATGACCGGCGGGGACGATCCGCACGCAGCGGCGACCCGACCGGGCTTCGTCTCCGTGTACGTCGTGCCGTGGGTGGCCTCCACGGCCTGGCCGGCAGGGCTGGCCACGCCGGCTGCGAAATCAAACTCCCCGCCGCCGGAGCTGGCAAAAGCACTTGCCCACCTGGGCCGATAGGAAGTAATAAGAGGTAAGAAAACCGGCTTGGCTCGCCGCGGCCCAGACACGCCGACCTAGCTCAACGGTAGAGCACAGCTTTCGTAAAGCTGGGGTTCGGGGTTCGAATCCCCGGGTCGGCTTTTTCTCTTGCGATTGCCTGGCGAATTCGACAGCAATTGATTCCTGGGCGCCTCTGACCATGTTCTCTCGACCGCTCGACGGGTCTCAGCGCGCTATCGCACCACGTCGAAATAGTGCTCGAAGAACCGCTCGGCGTTTACCTCGGCGGCGACTGTGTGGGGTTTGTCGCGGCCTTCGTCGCTGAAGATGGTCCAGCCCATCGTCGGTTCAGCGAGCGAGACGATCACCTTGCCCTGGCGATACGTGCAGAGGTCCGGGGCGAAGATGCACGCCGCGGCAAGCGGGTCGTGGAAGCACATGCCCTCATCCTGTTCGAACCACACCTCGGCAAAGTCACGCACCGGCGCCAGGAGATCGGCGGTGAATTTCTCGCGGCACGTCTCGGCGGACATCGGGCATTTGGTCGTCACGTCCAGGCCGAAGCTGACGTGCCGCGGCGGGT
>SDBT01002646.1_pt1 | contig 31481 bp, 48 predicted proteins | sample 2277101 | NCBI WGS metagenome assembly SDBT01 (sample SAMN10404973, study PRJNA504765) | marine sediment metagenome | isolation source: marine sediment core GS10_PC15, 103 cmbsf | place: Arctic Ocean: Southern Knipovich Ridge | collected 2010 | reverse complement strand
CAACCCGGGGGCGAGACGATGAACAGAGAACGGCTGGAACAACTCAAAAAGTACCACACCAAAACAGCCACTCCTCTTGCTTGGCATATGGAGCAACTCATAGACGCGATCTTAGACGAGGCCCCAACCATCACCCCGCCAATTTACACCCCCGGCGTCTGGTACGGATGGAGTGGTGGAGAATGCCCGGTGGACGGGAGGACACTTGTGGACATGGAGTTCACGAACAGACATCGGACACGGGGCAATGCTGGCGCGTGGGCCTGGGCTCACACGAATGAAGGCGACGACATAGTCTGCTTCCGCATAGTACCGAGCCACACGGAGAAAAAGCGGCGCTCTGATTACTCACTAACTGAGCTTGACGCCGCCTTTGATCGTGTGTCTGCGAGAACAGGTCTCGAACACGTCGCTGATACAGACGAGTTACTCGCTGAGTTGGCGAGGGGCGCAGGTAGCGACAACGCAGAAACGGAGGAACACCATGATTAGAATCGCGGCGACAGCCGATCTACACTACCGACCGAAGAACGCCGAGGAGGTGTTCGCCTCACTCGACACGCTGGAGCGCGAGAGCCGGGAGCGCCAGGTTGATCTGGCATCCATCAGCGGCGACCTGTTTCACAGCGCTGTGCTGGCTACGGGCGACGCGCGATACCCTGAGTTCGTGGAGCGCATCAGGCGGCTCGCGGACGTTGCGCCGGTGGTCATGATCTACGGCACGCCTTCCCACGACATCGCCGGGAGCCTGGATGTGTTCACACGGTTGAAAGCTCAGCACGGGATCACTGTCCTGCAGCCCGGCTCTCCGTACTTCCTTGCTGACGACGGTCATGTCGAAGGTGGCGAGTGGAGCGAAGAGTCGCCGGTCTCGCGTGGCACGGCGGTGCTGCAGATCTTCGGGATACCGGAACCGCACAAGGGATGGCTACTCGCAGGCCAACCGGCAACCGGACCCGCAGAGACAGCCGAGGCGATGAGGACGGCAATGCGCTCGCTACTCCTGGGCTACGCGGCGCAGCGGAAACAGCATCCGGACCTCCCGTGTCTCGTGCTGTACCACGGGCAGATTCGCGGCGCGACGATGGACAACGGGCAGGTTGTGGAGAACGCCATCGGGCGCGATGACCTCGCGATGATCGGCGCGGACTACTACGCGCTGGGCGACATCCACGCGCCGCAGCAGATCGGCGATCTGCCGATGCGTTATGCAGGCAGCGCGTACCCGCTCACGTGGGGCGAGACGCATCAGGCGGGATTCAACGTGGTTACTATTGCAAGTGAGCCGCCGGACCAGGCTATGCGCAATGGCCGATTAATCGGCCCTATTGAAGCGCACGTCGAGCGCGTCGATTACCCGCATGCGCGGCGGGTCAAATACACGCCGGCCGGGGAGGAGTTGCTGGATCTGGGCGAGGGAGCCGTGTCCGGACGCAAGGTATGGATCGAAGTCGTGTGCCTTCCGGAAGCTAAACCCAGCGACGATGAAGTTGCGGCCGTTGTCGAGTTGATGTACAGACTTGGCGCTCTCCCTGGCTCAAAGGTTACCGTCAACATCACGCCCACCGAGACGGTCCGGTCAGCCGAGATCGCAACCGTCAAGCGACTGCGGGAGAAAGTCCAGATCTACGCTGACAACTCACAGTGGGCGATCGCCGATACCGTGCTCGAAAAGGCCGACGTGCTGGAAGCGGAGGCGACCGACGCGGGGCGCGCCGTCGGCGCACACATCAGGCTGCGCAAGCTGATACTTCGTGGCGCTATCGGGATCTGGAAAGGCCGCGGACTCGACGAAATCACGCTTGACCTTGACGACTACGAGCCGGGGTTGATCGGTCTGCTGTGGCCCAACGGCGGCGGGAAAACCACGCTGATTGAGAACATGCAACCGTGGCCGTCGATGATGACGCGGCCCGGCAAGCTCGCCGCGCACTTCAGACTGCCAGACAGCTTCCGGGATCTCTACTTCGTGGACGAGCGAACCGGCGATGAGTACCGGGCGCTGATCCAGATCAACGGGACCAGCAAATCAGGCGACGCGGACTACCTGCTGTACCGCAACGGCGAGTCGATCACCAACGGTCGTAAAGAACCATACCTGGAGGCGATCGACGAGCTGTTCGGCGGGCTGGATCTCTACCTGCGGTCTGCCTTCGTGTCGCAAAAGGACACGGGGCTGGCTGACGCCACGAAGGGCGAGCGCAAGACGCTATTCGTTGAGCTCGCGGGGCTGGACTATCTCACCCTACACGCCGACTCAGCGAAGGCCAGGGCGAAGACGATCACCGATGATCTCGCGACTGACGCAGGATGGATCGCCGCGACCGAGGATCAGTTGACAGCGCTCCCGGGCCTACGATCTGAGATCGATGAGAAACAGCGGGCCATCACTGGTGGCGAGGAGGCGGTGCGCAAACACGACGCAGCCGTGGTGCAGGCTCAAGCTGATCACGACGCCATGCAATCACGCGTCGCTGATGATCGGGACAAGCGCAACGAACGCGTCGCGCTCGTGATACGGCAGGACGAATACGGCACTGAGTCGCGGGCATTGCTCTCTGAGCGCGGGGAGCTGTCTGCCGCAGTTGCCGGGCGTGCCGACGCAGAGAAACGAATCGCAGACTGGGAGGAGCTTGAAGGTGAGAGGAAGACGCTTGAAGCACAAAAGGCTGCGAAGCTCGAGGCGCACACAACGGCGCTTGAGTCGTACAACGTACATCGAGAGGGTTATGACCGCGACCGGCGAGCCATGGAGGAGGACGATCGTAACGCGAAGGCTACTCTCGCGAATCTGGAACGTGATCACGTTGAAGAGGTGGCGGAGATCACCCGGTTGGACGAGCTACTCGACAGCCCACGGCACGATACGTGCCCGGAATGTGGGGCCGGTCTTCCGTGGGCAGCACTGGAAGCCGACAATCAGAAACGGTGGGCCGCCGACAAGACCAGAGAACTGAATGTCATGACGGCGACGGCTGGAAAAGTGCCGACCGTGACAGAACTGATCGAGACGATCAGCAAGAATCTCGCGGGGCTCGTCGCGCCGGTAGCGCCAGAACAAGCAACGTTGCCCGAAGCGACGGCGCTCAATCGCATCTATGATGATCAGCTTGAACTCAACGCCGATGCTGCCCGCGCTCTCATCACGCAGTGTGCCGAGGCAACCGCGCGTATCACGGTGATCGACGAGCGGCGGGCTGAACTGTTGTTGCTCTGTCAGGAGTTGGGGTCGGGGATCGCGGCCCTGATATCGGTGATCGACGATACGCTACTCGGGACCGTGAAAACACTCGCGGAAACTCTCGTGACGGTGACCGAATGGCGCACGACCGCACGCGAAACACTCGCCGCACTCCGGGCCGAGGCAGGCGTGATCAAGAAACAGATAGCCGATCTTGAGACGAAGGCCGAAGAGCTCGCCGTGCGCATCGTGGCTGCCGGCACGAAACGCCGAGACGCCGCCGAGTGGACTTGGCTGCAGAAGGCGTGCGGTCCAGACGGGATCCAGGCGCTTGAGCTGTCGGCCCTCGCTCCCTCGATCGAGGACGTGGCGAACCGGTTGCTACGGGCGGCTTCCGTCTCCCGGTTTTCGATTCGCTTTGATACGACGCGGCTTGACGCGACCGGGAAACGCCAGCTCGAGGATTTCATGATCATGATCGCAGATCACGAGTTTGGCGGTGAACAGGAGCTGTCTATAATGTCCGGCGGGGAAGCAGTGTGGCTCGATCGTGCACTCAGCGATGCGTTCGGAGTTATCCGAGATCGCAACACCGGGTTGAAGTTTCTCACGGTCATACAGGATGAGACAGACGCCGCGCTCGATCCGGATCTGCGCGAGCAATATGCGCGGATGCTCGAGGCGGCGCATACTGAGAGCGGCCGACATCACACGATCATGATCACGCACTCGGCAGAGGTACAGGCGATGCTCAGTCAGCGGATCGAGGTAGGAGGGACGGTATGAAATACCAAAAGTGGATGGGTCGTTGGGCCTTACGTTTAATCGGATGGGCATTGCTCGCTATTGCCTCCGGCCTGATGGCTCCCGCAGAGTTTGGGCTTCTGCGCATCTTGGCAATATTAACGGCAGCATCGCTCAGCGGGGTGATCTTAGGATGGTCGGTATGAAGCAAAAGAAGATCCACCGCACACGCGCAGGCTTCGGGATGAACAAGTCGGAGAAGCACGCGCAGAACGTCGCCTGGCGGGCAGCTAAACTCCGAGACCGAGCGGGCTGGCGTAAAGGGCTTAAAGCCTACCTGGTGACAAAACGGGATGAGCAGAAGAAAAAGAAAGAGCTGGTTGGCAAGCTCGTCATCGTGCCGAACCGAAAACAGCTGCGAGCAGGGATGGCGAAGGATCGGCGGGCAAGACGAGAAAGGAGAAAGGCATGAGACGACAGCGAACGTGGAGAGAGTGGTGGCAATATGGAGTGCTCGCCGTGATTGCCATGGCTCTTGCTTGGGTACTCAGTGCGCAACTCGTGAACTTGCAAGAGATGATGATCGAGCTCCAAGACCTGCGCGAGCAGCTGCGGGATCAGCAGACCGAAGAGCCCGCGGCTACGGGGGGCCTGGAGATTCCGATCCTGGAATTCGTGGCAGGTCCGGAGTGGCGCTTTCCCATCGCAGACAGCGACTACCTGATGCTCACCAGCCCTTTCGGGTATCGGGTCTCTCCGCTGCTCGACATTGAGATGGACCACCTTGGCCTGGATATCGCGGCGACGTGGAGGGCTCAGGTCGTAGCGGTGGCCGATGGCGTGGTGGTCGAGCATTGGCCACCGCCGGATGACTACTGGAAAGGCCATGAAATCCACGGCGGGTACGTTGTGATCGAACACGCGAACGGGATGAAAACAGGCTACTCGCATTTGTCGTGGAGCCGAGTACACACCGGAAACCGTGTACGCGCCGGCGAGGTGATAGGACGAGTCGGCGACACAGGCAAGAGTGACGGGCCACACCTACACGTCAGTGTGCAGTCAGCAGAGGGCGAGTACTTGAATCCGTTGCATTGGTTGCGGCAACCATGATCCGCGTTCGTGTCGACCACAAGCCCAAACGCGGCGACCTGCTGTATGGGTACAACGAATGGCTACTAGCAGAGCGCTACGTGACGGACGGCAAGCGCGGGTGGAGCACGTGTTGCATCTACGAGGCGCCCGACGACGTGGCGGCTGAGATGATCGCGAAAGGGGGTGTGATAGACAAGAAAATTGGCGTCGCAGAAAATCAATCAGAGGAGAATAACATGGACGGATTCAAATTTTCTCTCGGGGTGACCGTCAAGGACAGCATCACCGGGATGACTGGTCTTGTGATCGCGAGGGTGGACTATCTCCACGGAACGGCCCAGTTTCTGATTCAGAAGAAGGAGCTGAACAAGGACGGGGAAATGGCCGACTCACACTGGCTAATTGAGTCACGATTAGATATCGAGAGATAGACCACGATCCGGGCCGACCTCCTTACCGGGTTGTGGAGTGGAACGGTGCCGGGCTGCGACGTTGATACGCAGGGACGAATGATCGTGCTGTGCGCGTCCTAAACTACGAGAAGCACGGGGGCGTGTGCTGAGTGTCGTACACCAATGCGGGCGGGCGGGATGCCGCATGACACCGGGAAAGACTGGGTGCGTGGTGCGGTGGATTGGTATCACCGAATTGGAGCGCCGAATGAGGGGTAGCGGGAATTGGCGTCCGTCCCTCCGCCTAACTCCGATGTCGTTTGGACGAATAAACAGTCAACCGACACCAAACGATGCAGCCTCGAAAGCTGCCACCACGTAGAATGAGGGCAACCTACACCCTCGCAGTCGCCCGAGGGATTGCAAGTCAGTGGGTGCGTGGTGTAGCGACAATGGTAGGCGCGCCGCTGGGACTTTGATATCCCATGTGGTAGCAGTGCGAGTTCGAATCCCGCCATCATGTGCGCGTGGTGCCCGGTTGACATAATCGTGGCACCACGCTATTCTTTCAGCATGAAGAGATGGACAGAATACGAAGTGGAATACATGCTTGCCGTCCAAGATTTGATCCCGATTGCAGCGATTGCGAGAGCCCTTGGGCGAACGAAGAGGGCGGTAGAGGACTATCGACTGAGGAACGGCATACGGATGTCGCCGAAGGCACGAAGTCTTAGACAGGCAGATGGGGCGCAGACAGCGAGAGACGCTGCAAACGGAATGTATGGCGAAAACAATCCAAACTGGAAGGGCGGCCGATCAAAGGATAACTATTACTACAAGCTAAGACAGATTGAGAGGTATCCGGAGCGGGTGAAGGCGCGAGACATTCTTAAAAGAGAGATTAGGTCTGGAAGAATGAAACGAGGATTATGTGAGGTGTGCGGGGATCAGAACGGCCAAGCGCATCATGACGACTATTCAAAACCATTGGATGTTATTTGGTTGTGCCGGAAGCACCATCGTGAAAGGCACCGTTCATGAATCCTGCCATCGCGTAGACGATACCCGTATGGGCGTCGTGATACCAAAAGAGGATGACAGGAGGCGACAGCAAAGAAGTACCTGGGTGACCGTTCTGTAGTGCGGATGGTTACGTTTCCGGGCCGGTTGCGGTTGTTCGCATGGCTGCGCCGGCCCACTTTTACAGGAGGGAATATGGATAGCCGCAACCACGAATTCTTGAAGCGGCCGACACTGGATGCGGTATATGGAGTCGGCAACGAGTCTACAGATGAATTGAATACCGCTCTGTACGAGATCAACAACGTTGCCCACGCCGCCCTCACGGAGCCTGCGAAGCCAATACAGCAGACGCTTGACGTAACGGGCTGGCCCACGTAGATGAGTGAAACAGACAGGGTCCTGGAATACCTACAGAAGGGGCAACGGATCACCCCCTGGTATGCTGAACACGAGTGGGGCATCAAGGATCTCCCCCGGGTGATCTACAACATCAGAACCAGGGGATACCGGATTGGCCAGCGGACGGTGTCCCGGATAAACCAGCACACGATCCCGACGGTGTACCCAGAGTATTGGCTGATAGGAGAGACAGATGTGTGACAAAACGACGAGCGTGCACCTGATGACTAAGCCGAAGCGACCAATAAAGGCGAAGCTCCCAGACAATCTCCCTGGTGCGGTTGCGGCTGGTTTGGACTTTGCAATTCAACTGGAAGCCTACGCCGACGACATGGACGAATGGCTCACCGAGGAGGTGCTGCCGGTGCTGAAGGCGTCAGAGGATATGTGGGAAGGCAGGGGTGCCAACCGGCTCAACCCGTTGAAGCTACATCACCTCATCACCCAACTGGAGGACACCCGATGAATGAGCAGCAAGTGAAAAGCGTCACAACCGACACGCAGCAATGGTGGTACATCGAGTTACCCAACCCTGAGACCATGAGCGACAAAGACAAGCGGGGGGTGGTGGTCGAAGTGTTTGCGTTGCTCCAACTGGAGGCACCCAATGAGTAACCACACAGACCTGAGCGCCCACACGCGCATCGAGGAGATGGACGGCCGGTTGTATCTGGTGACGAAATTACGTGTTGTGGCTGTGGCGTGGGAGGGACGAGACGTAGAAGTTGCAGTCCGTATGAATAAGTTTGTTCCTTTGCAGGGAACGCTGCACAGCAAGAATGGTGTAGAAACGCGCATCCTCCTCACCGCCGTTGCCCCGGTGTACGAGTACCGCGAGGGCGAGCCATGGGTTAGTGTTAACGAGGGATCAGTCTCGTCTGTAATACTGTGGGCAGGCTCGTGGCCGAGGATTGCTGGATGGCCAGTGTCGTTCCACCGCCGAGCCGCCATAGTCTGCGACACGGCTGAGCAATTCCGCACGCTGTACGAGGAGCTGAAGGAGGCAAGAGATGGCTGAGACATCGATAGAAGAATCGTTGGAATATGCAAGCGGGCTTCTGGAGCGCACAGCATGGGAGTTGGAACGGGCTAAGAACAACGAGATAGCTGCGGTTGAAAGGTGCATTGTGTTTCGCAGGCTGTTTCGAGTGAAGCGCCGGGTCGCAGATAAGTATGGGCTTGCCCTAATGATGATTGAGCAAGGATGCGCAGAGCCTCAGAGGATCGCGGCCGAAGCACTGGCCCGCGTGAAGGCTGCCGCACTGAAGGAGGCGAGAGGTGGTGTTTAAGATTGTCATTACCGATTTATACGTCGAAGCTGCTGATCGATTTAGAGCGTTAGAGGCGGTTGGAATTGCAATACGCACCGGCAGCATTTTTCGCCAGCCGCCGGGGCCAAAGATCGATATAGCTGATATGGCAACGGGGGAAACTGTGCTTCACGCAATGTTGGATGAAGCAGATCCATCCTGCGCCGACGTACTGAAGGAGGCGAGAGACCATGAGTAACCCCGAACCCGTGAAGCGGTACGGTATATGGCCGGTTGATTTGGTGGAGTATTTTGAAGGGTCTCGTCGTCGTGCGGTTGTCCTGGCCGCCGACTACGACCGAGACATCAAGGCGCTGGAAGCCGAGAACAAGCAACTGCGGGCGTTGCTCAAACCTGTGATTCGCGCGGCGCTTGACTGTCCACTTGAATACTGGGACGAACCGATCGACGCACCCACGTCGGTAGCGGACGCATTGGCGCGCGCCGCTGGAGAACACCCATGAGTGAACCCGTGAAGCGGTGGTACGCAAATTGGGGCGACTCTGTGAGTCTCGTCGGTGAGGATGATACAGAGGCAACTGAAGTTGCAATGGAAACGCTGTTTGTACTCGCCACCGACTACGACCGAGACATCAAGGCGCTCGAGCTTGAGCTTGCAGCGGTGAGAAAACACGACGGCCCCGCGTGGGCTGCGCCCTATCTCGTGGAGATCGACCAGCAAGCCGCGACGATAGAGCGGGGGCGGGCTGAGCTGACAAGACAATATGATGCGTACATGGATGCGCTGAAGTCGGAGCACGACACGCTGTTGAGTACCGGACATGCGAAAACGGCAACCGGAACCACGCGGGCAATGATGGTGATAGGTGAGATTCACGGCGCCGCCCTCACGGAGTCTGCCCCATGAGGGTCGAGCGCATCGGCGACGCCGTGCTGTACCTCGGGGATTGCCTGGAGATACTGCCGACGCTCGGCAAGGTTAGCGCTGTGGTGACGGATCCAGTATGGCCAAACGCGCCAAGAGATTTGCTTCCGGGAGCTGATGATCCGTGGCGGCTGTTTGCAGATTCGTGGAATGTGATGCCATCAGCAACACGCGTTGTGATTGTAATGCGTCACGATTCAGATCCGCGCTTTCTCAACCCGATACCGGCGGGGTATGTGCGTGCTGTGTGGCTCCCGTATGTCATGCCGGGATACATCGGGCGGCTGCTCGGCGGTGATGAGATCGGATATTGTTTCGGGACACCAATACCAAGCCGCCCAGGACAACGGGTTATTCCGGGCCGGGCCAATCCTGTACAACCAGGAGGCCGAAAGGCCAACGGGCATCCATGCAGCAGAGCGATTGAACATTTTAACTTTCTGATCCGATGGTGGTCCGAACCAACAGAAATGGTTCTCGACCCCTTCATGGGCACCGGCACCACTGGAGTAGCCTGCGCCAATCTCGGCCGCAAGTTCACCGGGATAGAGATCGAGGAGAAATACTTCGACATCGCGTGCCGCCGAATCGAGGCCGCATACAAGCAACCGCGACTGTTCGAGGACGAGCCGGCGCCCCTGCCCGGGCAGGCAGAGATGGACTATCACACCGAGCCCTGATGTGGTATACTCACGCATGGCGTTGCACCGCCGTTTGACAGAGTCGGGAAACAGAAGAGCCTTGTGGCTCTCCGAGGATTTTGTGGCGTTCCCGACGATGCCACATAATCGATGCACTCGGGGGGCATCGAGGCTTTTTTTTGGAGGAAATATGAGAGGGGTATGGAAATTACTGATCTGCCTACTGCCGGCACTTGTGGTTGTTGTTCTGGTTCTCGTGTTTGTACCAATAGAAGAACCGGGGGCTTATGAAGTGGGAGGACAAATTGTGTTGATCCTCTCCATGATTGGCGGGACCGTAGGGTTCTTCTGGGCAACCAGGGAAGAGGCCACGGAGGTACAGGACGATGAGTGACCCATCACGAGGGATATATTTGTTGCACGACCGCATCGGCGAGAAGGTAGCCGAGATCAAGCGGCTTGAAGTCGAGAACCTTGCGAACCTCAAAATACGGGCGGAGTTGGCCGCAGGAGTGGTGGCAGCAAACGAATTGACTGCGGAACGGGGTTCGCGGATTGAAGAACCGGAGGCTGTGTTGCGGCAACTGCGAGAATGGAGCGTGGAGCGTCAGGTGACGAGGTGCATAGACGCCGCACTGAAGCATACACGGAGGACAGAATGAAACTTGGACCGAAGCCCAACGGGTTTATTACAAGCTGGCCAGGGTGGATATTTTGGACGCTCTTCTTAGGGGCCGGATCTTTGTTCGGAATACTACTGCTCCTTTCCATTGCGGTCCCCCAGATTAACGCCTTACTGGATAATCCTCCACTCGATTTAAGCATAACCTTTGGGGTGCTTCTCACGGGTCCGGGGATCGTGGGCCTAATACTTCACTGGAGCAATTGAAGGATATCGAAAGGAGATCTGGGAAGCATGAAGCGACAGGTAATCACGATGAGCGACGGACTGGGATTGTGCTCGTACCATTTTCCGGCACGCCCCAAGCAAGAGACTCCCGACTGGTGGTGGCACGCGGGCGAGTGCTATGAGTGCAACAAGATGGAGCGACAAATTACAATGAATATGGAATGGCACGCACGCAGGAAGCGTGCCCGAGAAGAGGAGGATCAACGGGCTCTCAAAAACCGATCCGTCAGGTTTGTCAAGTCCCTCCGCTCCAAGATTGCGCAATGGTGGGCGTCGGGAACGTGGCCACGGACTGAGAAGTAGGGGAAGTGTGAGTGGCAAAACCACCGAAACACGACGCTGAGTTTTTCCCGTTTTACGCGAAGAACGGACGAACACTGAAGATCCTACAGCACCGATTCAAGCTCACCGGGATCGGGTTTTTCACCAACCTGATGCGCCTGCTTTGCACGACCCCGCATCATCACCTCGACCTGTCCGAAGAGGTTGACCGGCTCGTGGTTTACACCGACATCGGCTGCGAGCCCGAAGAGGCCGAGGCCATGATTGCCACCATGGTCATGACGGGGAAATTGAGCCGCAGATTATGGGAAGAAAGGCGCGTTCTGTACTCTGCTGATTTGGTCGAAAGCCTCTGGGGCCTCTACGAAAAACGAACCACTGCGCCGCCGACCGAAGCAGATCTCGAGGCACTGTACAACGTAACCGCATCGGAAACCCCGGTAACCGCATCGGAAACGGGGGAATCGGTGACGGGAACCGGGGTTAATGTCCCGGTTATGCCACATAGGATAGAAGAGGATAGGATAGGAAAGAAGAGTACACCAGAGCGCGCGAGAGAGGTGGTCGATACCTTCGAGCCTCAGAAGATGAATCCGGTCTTCACCACCTACCGGGACGGGATGTCAAAGCACCTGCCATCTCCCGCATGGCCGAACAAGGAAAAGCAATTCGCTGCTCTGCGGGAGATGGTGAAGATCACCGAGGAGATCGCACCGGCCAGCGCCATACCAGAACCGATCGATTTCGCAAGAGAAATCCTGAATGCTTTCGAGAGGAAGAAATCCAACGGAGACGGAGAATACTGGAAGGGCGCAAGTTGGGAGCCGGTTACGGTCTTACGTCGATTCGGAGAGCTCGTCACGGAGCTCGGACAGAAACACGAGAAGGGCCAGAAACAAGAGGCTTTCAATCAGGCATACAGAGACTTTGAACAACGCAAAAAGGAGCGTGATGCATGAGACCAATCGAGGAGCTCTTGGAGAGTTTCATTTTCTACTACTCCGAGGATGAGGAATATTTGAAGTACACCGAGCCGGTGGAATCAGCGCTTGTCCAGAAGTACGGATACTTCCCCGCGTACTACGTCGAACATGTCTACGATCAAGTGATCGAGGATCATCCGCGAAGGTGGGGATTGCCCGGAGCGGCAGAGATCCACAAGGCTGTTAGAAAGGCAGGACCACCGGAGACCTACCGCCCGCAGGACAGCGTGAAACAGATTGAGCCTCCGGAGCCTGACGCTGAGGATTTCAGCGATCAGATCGCCGAGGTGCTCGCAGAGGCAGCCGGGAATAAAGAGCCGGACAAGACCAAGGGCGACAGCGATGAACGGAATCACTTTGAACGAGCTCGTATCAGACTACTCGTCATGAAGGGCAACGCCACCGCCGAAGAAGTGTTCTGGCTCCACTGCATCGACAACCATGATGGCAACTGGAAAGCCGCTGTCGCTGCTGATGCCGCAGCAGGGAAGCAGGCCGACAGTTTCGAGACATCCGGGGAGGTATCATGACGTTTCAAGAGGGCGAGCGCATTGAGAGCTACAACATAGTTACGGGTTTCCTGCACGGACCGTTCCCGAAAGTCGTATTGCGGGTCGGGCAAATCCGACAAATCGACGTGTTTGAAGAACGCGTGAAAGTACTAAGGCATTTTGCAGCAGAGATCATCAAGGAAGGGGTCTATGATGGCGAGCGATACTGGATCGGCATGACGATCGATGATCATCCGGGCATGGCTTTATTTTCGGTTTCCGAGTCATATTGGGTTCATTGGACGACGGGGTCACGGAATGTAAGCACCGCGCGAGTCGGGAAAAATCTTCCATGGAGGAGATCCAAGACAATCACGTAGCGTGAAACTTTCATGCCAAGGGTTGCAAGTCCCGCCGAAATGTGGTAACCGTTGGAGGACGGGGAATCCCGCAGGGGGACTATCTGGCTACCAACGGCAACGGCCGGCCCACACGATACAAGAAATCCTATGACCAAGAAGCGTACAAACTCTGTCTCCTGGGCGCTACGGATGCCCAACTTGCGGACTTCTTCGAGGTCAAAGAGCAGACGATAAACAACTGGAAGAAGGCACAGCCGGGGTTTTTTGAGTCCCTGAAAAGAGGCAAGATCGCAGCAGACGCGAATGTAGCGCAGGCTTTGTACCACCGCGCTCTCGGAAGTTCCCACCCCGACGTGCATATCAGCAATTTCCAAGGCGAGATCACGGTGACGAAGATCACGAAACACTACCCACCTGACACCGCGGCCGCTTTCATCTGGCTCAAGAATCGCGCCGGCTGGAAGGATCGGCAGGACATCGAGCACAGCGGAGATGCATCATTCCGGTTCCTCCTCGAGCATGTGGAACCTACAGGGACAACCGATGGCTGAAATGACCGTCCAGTCACCTGCCGCATTCCGCGAGCTCTTCGAGCCTCACCGGTACAAAGTCTACTATGGCGGCCGGGGCAAGGGCGCGTCGTGGGCATTTGCACGCGCACTCCTGCTGCAGGTAGCCGAGCGCGGCCTGCGCGTGCTGTGCGCCCGTGAGTACCAGACATCGATCGGTGATTCTGTGCATCGGCTGCTCGTGGATCAGATCACGCGACTCGGCATGGAGTCGGTGTTTCACATCACACGCGCCGAGATCTCTTGCGCGAACGGCGGCATATTCCTGTTCAAGGGGATCCGCAACAACCCTGGTGAAATCAAGAGCCTTGAGGGCATCGACATCGCGTGGCTCACCGAGGCCGAGCGCACAACGAACGAATCACTTGACGTGCTGATCCCGACGATCCGCAAAGATGGCTCGGAGATCTGGATCGACTTCAACCCCGATGACGAACACGCCCCTACGTATCAGCGATTCGTGCTGAAGCCGCCACCTGACGCCGTGGTCAAGTACGTGACCTATCGCGACAACCCGTTTTTCCCCGACACGCTGCGTGCCGAAATGGAGTACGTGCGCCGTGTGGATCCCGAGAAGTATCTGTGGATCTGGGAAGGCAAGTCACGGCGCATCACTCACGCCCTGGTATTCAGCGGCAAGTATCGCGTTGAGGAATTCAGCCATCCGGCCGAGCTCATCGACCGCTACTACTTCGGCGCTGACTGGGGATTCGCTGAGGATCCCACCACCATGATCCGGTCCTACGTCATCGGCCGAACGCTCTACGTAGATCATGAGGCATACGGTGTCGGCGTTGAGTTGGACGAGCTCGAGCAGTTGTTCGACTCGGTTCCGGAGTCGCGCCTCTGGCCGTGTCCGGCTGACAACGCTCGTCCTGAGACGATCAGCCACATGCAGCACCACGGCTACCCCAAGATCAAGGCGGTACGCAAGGGCGCCGGCAGCGTTGAGGACGGAATCTCGCAGCTGAAGGCATTCGAGGAGATCGTGATCCATCCGCGATGCAAGCACACGATCGCCGAGTTCGGGAGCTACAGCTACAAGGTCGACCGGCTCACCGGTGACGTGCTGCCAATACTCGTGGACAAAGACAACCACTGCTGCGACGCGCTTCGATACGCGCATTTCCACAGTGAGAAACGGAGCGTAGGCGTCTCATGACGAACCGAGCCGTTCGCAAAGCATTCAACATCCTGAGTCGCGCCCGCGGAGAGTTCGCTCGCTCACGCTTCGACTTCGCCGGCGCTGTCGGTGACGGCCTGGGCTCTGCGGTCATCGTGGCCCCGGCTAGATGGATCAGCCGCAACTTTCCCGAGGCCACGATCACGGTTGAAGATCCGAAGGGCGAGCAGCACGAGGATCACGCGATGGCGCAGCTATTCCGACGACCTAATCCGTGGTACGGCGGCGGCACGCTGCGTGCTGCGACCGCGTTTGACTACGCGTTCCACGGCAACGCCTACGTGGAGAAGGATCGCGGAAACGGGCGGGCTGTGACCGGGCTGGTGTATCAGCCGTCGTGGCAGGTGCATCCGAAGGGCTCGTCAACTGAGTTGGTCACGCACTACGAGGTCGCCGCCAGTACCGGGACGCGGGTCGTTGACCGTGACGACATGATCCACTTTCGCGACGGGATCGATCCACACAATCAGCGTGTCGGGCTCTCGCCTCTGCAATCCCTACTGCGTGAGATCTACACCGACGACGAGGCGGCCAACATGACCGCGTCGATACTGCGGAACCTCGGCGTACCCGGCGTGGTGATCTCTCCGTCGAGTCCTGATGACGAACTCGACGAGCCGGCGCGCAACAGGATCAAGGATTACTTCAAGCGTATGTTCCGCGGCGACCAGGCAGGCAACGCGCTGGTCATCGGGCGCAGTGTCAAGATCGACACCCTTGACATCGACCTTGCCCGGCTGAACATCGACAAGCTCCGGCAGATCCCCGAGGAGCGCGTATGCGCCGTGATGGGGATCCCGGCCGCCGTCGTGGGCTTTGGCTCAGGGCTTGAGCAGACCAAGGTCGGCGCGACGATGCGAGAGCTTCGGGAGATGGCATACGAGAATGTCATCGTGCCGATGCAGCGCGTGTTCGCAGAGGAGCTTGACCGATCGTTGTTGCCCGAGTTCGAGACGACCGCGGCGTGGTCGGTAGAGTTTGACAACTCGAATGTACGCGTGCTCCAGGAAGACGAGAGCCGCAAGAGCGAGCGGCTCATTCGCCAGTGGCAGGCCACGCTCATCACCCGGGCGGAGGGACGCGCCGACCTTGGTCGAGAGATCACGCCGGCGGACGAAGTCTACCGCATGGGATTCAACGACGTTATCGTGCCGAAGGCTACTGTGCCGACAGCGCCGGCGAAGTCGAAGGCACGAACGCCCGAATGGATCGAGAAGGCGTTCAAGGGCGCAGAGGCAGATCGTCGCTCGAGTCTCATCGAGTCGTTTGCCTCAGACCGTGACCGTCTCGCCGCTGCCTGGGCGGCCGACCTCATCGATGAGTTCGAGGCGCTCGGTGCGGAGATGGCGGCAGCCTGGATAGTGGAAGCCCCGGATCTCGCATCGCGCAACGGGCAGCAGAAGCAGGACCTCAGCGCCGCAGACCGAGCCATCGTCGATCAGATATTGCTCGGCTCGACAGCCAAGGATCTCGGCTACGGCCCGCAATATCTCAACGTGCTCCGGGCAACACACTCGACAATTGAGACCGTCATGAGCCTCGGGGTGAACCTGACCGAGCCGATGGAACAGGCCGCCATCGCTCAGGGCGGTACTCGCCGCGGGCTCATAGATCTCACCGAGCAGACACGGACATCTATGTACCGCACGGTTGCCGCAGGTAGAGAGGCCGGTTTTGGGGCGAAGAGAATCGCCGAATTGATCCGCGACGAGATCCCGGCCGGGCCGTGGCTCTCGACACAGACACGCGCGGAGGTGATTGCACGGACCGAAGCGAAGTTTGCACAGAACGAATCCAGTTTGACGGTCTATGCTAACGCTGAGAACGTCACTCGCGTTCAGGCGTTCGACGCACAGCTTGGAGAAACCGATGCTGATTGTGAAAATCGCAACGGGCAGATCATGACGATCGAAGAGGCGGGGATGATTACAGAACACCCAAACGGGACTTTATCCTGGGCTCCCGTCGTTGACGAGAGAGTGGAGGCATAGATGGATCACAAGACATACAAGTTCACCGAGCTGAAACTTGACACAGCAGGCGAGGGCACGTTCGAGGCGGTGTTCGCCACGCTGGACGCGATCGACCACGACGGCGATACCTACGACCCCGGCGCGATCGGGAATCAGGACGTTGTGATCTCCCAGTGGAATCACGGGTCATGGGGCGGCGGAGCGGCCGCGCTTCCGGTCGGCGTCGGCAAGGTGTTCGAGCGCGACAACAAGGCGATCGTGTCAGGCGAGTTCGATATGGACAGCACCGACGGCAAGGCGCATCACCACTCGCTGAAGTACCTCAAAGAGAAAGGCCGCAACGTGGAGTGGTCGTTCGCGCTGCCGGAAATGGACTGGAGAATGGAAGAGCGCGACAACCAGATGATTCGCGTGATCACACGTGTTGCAATTCCTGAGGTCTCTCCCGTATTATTGGGGGCAGGCGTCGGCACGGAGTTGTTGTCAATCAAAGGCAGGGAAGGTGAGACGATGGGCGAAAAACCAACTGAGAGTATGAAGTTCGCAGCGCAGCTTGACGAAACGGTCGAAGCCGTCGAGTCGGTGATAGTGCGGGCAAAGCAGATCCGGAACCTCCGCGATGAGAAGGGGAAGGACGAATTGATGAGCAAGCGCAGTACGCGCAGGCTCAAGGATCTCAAGGGCGCGTTGGCTGAGGCCATGGCGGCTGTTGACGAGATCCTGACTGATCCCAACGACGAGTTCAAAGAGCTTGTCGAATCAATCGACGGAGGAACAAATGGCAGTTAAACAACTGGTGGAGAAGCGGAACGAACATGCCGCGAAACAGAAAAAGCTCGCCGACATTTTCACTGAGGGCCGCGGACCGGCCGGCAGTAACGACGACCTCGATCTTGATCTGATCACGAGTCTGAAGGGCACGAGTCAGCAGAAGATGAACGAGATCAGGAAGCTCAACGAGGAACTCGACGCGATCGGGGAAGAGGTCGACGCGCTGGCCATTGTTGAACAGGCGGCCCGCAACCTGGAGATGGCCGGGAAGACCCGGCTTGAAGATCCGGATAGCAGCGGAAAGCCAAAAGCCCGGTTCAATGGTGACGATGACTTCGAGCAGACCAATGGTCGGCAGAAAGGAATCGGCGATTTGTTCGTCGAGTCCGACATCTACAAACGGTGGAAACCGGGCTCCAGGGGTGTCGTTTCCGGCGAGATTGAGAAAGGGCTCGTGCCACTGCTCAAGACAGACTTCACGACTTCAGCGGGTTGGGCTCCTGAGTCCGTCCGAACCGGTCGTGTGATCGAGGAGCAACTTCGGCCCATCCAGGTCATTGACACTGTACCGGGCGGAACTACCGGACAGGCAGCCATCGTCTACATGGAAGAGACTACGGTCACCAACAACGCGGCAGAACGAAACGAGGCCGCTGCCTATGCTGAGAGCGCGCTTGCGCTGACTGAGCAGACGAACACCGTCCGGTCGATTGGCACATCGCTGCCGGTCACCGACGAACAGCTTGCCGACGTGAACGAGGTACGGAGTTATCTGAACATGCGTCTCGGGTTCCTTGTCCGCCAGCGGCTTGACGGGCAAATCCTCACCGGTGACGGTGCGGCTCCGAACCTGCGGGGATTCAACAACTTGGTTACCGTCCAGACTCAGGCGAAGGGCGCTGACCCGGTTCCTGACGCTGTCATGAAGGCCATGACTCTGGTCCGCGTGACTGGTCGATCAATCCCGAGCGTCGTGTACTTCCACCCGAACGATTGGCAGGGCGTGCGGCTGCTTCGGACCACTGAAGGCATCTACATTTGGGGCAACCCGAGCGAAGCAGGACCGTTGCGGATCTGGGGTGTCACCGTAGTCGAGACCGACGCGCAGACTGAGAACACCGCGCTGGCTGGCGACGTGCGAAACTTCACGCAGCTTTTCATCCGGCAGAATCTCACCGTTGAGGTGGGCTTCGTGAATGATGATCTCTTGAAGGGATTGCAGACATTCCGTGTCGGAATGAGGGCCGCGCTGGTCGGTTACCGTCCGCAGGCTTTCTGCACAGTGACCGGGATCTAAGGGAGGACCACATGGCAGTAATTCAAGGTGGCTCGATAATCGAGAGCCTGCGACTTGCAGGATTCGTGGTGCAGCCTGAGGCCAACGTCTACATCGTAGACCCGAGCGTGACGGCCTTCACGTTGCAGAACGCAATTGATCTGTGCGTCGCGGGAAACGGTGACTTCATCGTTTGCCTGCCGGGCGGCCAAACGGTTACGTCAACGGTGACGGCTGACTGTTCTGGTGTCACGATCATCGCGGCACACCGAGGAATGTCACCGTTCGCAAACGGTGAGTTCTTTGCGATTCTCGCGGATGGTGCGTTCACTGACGGACCTGTGATGACGATATCAGCGCCGACGACCATCATCGGGATGGGCTTCGCAAGCCGTGACACCGGGGGATTGTTTTTCGCTGGGGCTGCGCTACTGATCGGCGGGGCGGCGGATGCGAATCCGTTCGGCGCATGGATCAAGGGTTGCCGGTTCCCGAAGTGGGGGCTGGACAATCGGATCGGAATCAGCGTCGAGGGGTCGAGCAATTGCATGATTGAGGAGTGCGACTTCGAGGGCGTCGGGTCTGCGTTTGACGCGGGAATCTATGTCCAGGGCGCAACTCAGAACCTCGTCATCCGCAACAACCACTTCCGACAATGCACGGCGGCAGTGCAGCTCGGGGCCTTTGCTGGTGGCGGACCGCATCTGATGATGGATCGGAACATCGTTGAGGATGGACTGATCATGGACACGCAAGCCAACACGGCTACCGGGTTCATCACGGACAATTTCAGCGAGCTTGCTGCCGGTTCGTCATATGATGATGTCGTCGGGACGATCACTGGTCAGGGGATGAAGATCGCCGGCAACCACTACACGGAGACCTAAATGAAATCAGACAGAGCATTGTGGTTTGATCAAAAGGGGCGGCTTTGCGATAGGCCGCCTTCCACGGGATTGAAACTCGCGAACATGGCGGGGGTAGAGATACCTCCGCATATTGCGAAGCAGTACGAGCTGATCGTCAAGGACGGGCGGATCCTGCAGCGGGGGAAATTGCCCCTGAGCCCGAAGAGCACTCCGGATCCGTTGGTTGCCGATCGTGATCTGTGGATCACCCGCGAGGGAGAGCTTGTGGACGAGGAACCAGAGAAAGGGATCTCCATCGCACGCAGGGGAGACAAGATCCCGTCACAGTATGTGAGCGAACACAAGCTTGTCGAGAAGGGCGGGAAGATCGAACAGAAGGGAGCCAAGAAACCGGAAGACAAACAGAAGAAGAAGCCTGCGAACAAGGGTTCGGGGCTCAAAATCAACAAAGGATCTGACTGATGGCCGGCACGGTAGTCGAGACACATGGGCGTGAAGGCTCGATCGGCGTTGTCACGCTGACTATAACCGGTGACGGATCGGACGGGACAGTGCCGGCCACGGCGCTGACCACGAAGATCGCTGGGAAGCTGTTGGCCCTGGAAACAAACCCGGGGGCCACTGCGCCGAGCAACAATTACGATATCACCCTCATAGATGCTGAGGGGTATGATGTGATCGAAGGGCTTGGCGCGAATCGATCGAGTAGCAACACAGAGAAGTTAAACATCATTTTCAGCGGGACATCGCTCAATCCACCAGTTGGCACAGGCGACACGTTGACGCTGACGATCGCGGGTCAGTCGGTGAACTCGGCCGACATCGTTGTCAAATTGTACTACGAGGGAGCGCATAGTTGAGTACGCTGACGGTCGTTGAACTACAGGCGCAGGTCGATACCGACTTCGAGTGTGACACTCTGCAGGACATCATTGATACGGCAGAGGCAGACATCGACGCGTATATCGGGCCCGCGTCGGCCTACACGGTTGAGTTCGACCCCGAGTTGTTGACGATCATAAGGCTTCCGATAGGCACAACGGCGATCGTCAGTGTGGTTGAGTTCACCGACGCGCACAGTGATCCGACCAAGACCACGCTGTCATCCGATGACTACGAGTTGTCGTCTGACGGTTGGGATCTGCGGCGGCTGAGCGACGGCACGAATCAGCGACCGATATGGGGATGGCACGTGGTAATCGTGCTGACCCCGGTTGCAGACGTTGCGCGGCGCAAGTCGGTTGCGATCCAATTGTCACGGATGGACATCACGCACACGGGATACAAGAGTGAGAAGGCCGGCGACTGGTCGGGCACAGTGCAAGATTTGGGCGTAGAGCGCAGGCGGATCCTCCGCAGGCTCAGTTCAACAGTTCTGATTTGAGGAGGATGCTTGTGGATGATGCGGTAACGATCAGAGCAGAGCGCCGGTTCTGGAGAAAGGTGAAAGTCTCAGAGACTGGGGGCTGGTTGTGGACCGCGTCTACCGACAAAGACGGATATGGAGTCTTCAGTATTGGTCGGCAGTCTTTACGGGCGCATCGGTTTGCGTTCGGCTTGCGGCATGGCGATCCGGCGGCGGCGGTTCAGCTGCATCATCTCTGTGAACAACCGGGGTGTGTCAATCCAGATCACATGGTTCTGCTGTCGGCCAAGGCGCATAAGCACGCGCACACTGATCAGATCACGCACTGTGTTCGCGGTCATGCGTACACGCAGGAAAATACGTATTTGAGGCAGAATGGAATGCGGGGTTGCAGAGCGTGCGCGCGGCAACGGCTCCGCGAATTACGGGATACGCCCGAAGGCAAAGAACGGGCGCGAATATACAGACAGAGCGAGCGTGGCAAAGAAGCCCAACGCCGCTATCGTCAGACTGAGCACGGGAAGCGAGCACATCGGGAATCCGAAGCCCGTCGCCGTGAAAGTTTGAGGGAGGGATAGAACCATCGCAGACGCTAGATTGACTCCTCAAGATTTGGATACGGCAGGGCAGGCAGTGACCCGTACCGCGCTGGCAACGGCCGACACCTACCAGGTGCTCTTGAGCTCCAGAGGTACGGTCATCAATTTCGTCAAGGTTGGCGCGGGAGAGGCGACGATCACGGTTGTCACGCCGAACACGGTGGACGGTCTGGCAATCGCCGAACGTACCATTGTTGTCGCGGCCACCACCGGCGACGTTGTTGCACGGTTCTTTCCCGAAGTCTACGCCAACGCAGCGGGCGACCTGGAGTTCACCACGAGCGAAGAGACGGGAATCACGGCCGCCGTGTTCCAGAGGTAGCGGTATGGACGCATTGCGAAAACGATTTCCGAATGTCGATGACGAGGTGTTTGAGACCCTCCGGTCCGCTGCGGCTCGGAAGATGAAAGCCCTATCACCGAAGAAATTCACGCTCGCCTCCGGAGGCGCATTCAACGCGGTCGCTCTCCCGGTAGTGCCGGATGAGGTAACGTCCGTGACCGATGCGTCAAAGGAGCCGCTTGAATACCGGCTTGTTGGTCAACAGATTGTCGCCTCACGGCCGTTCGTTGCGCCGGTTGCTGTGGAATACATCACCGTTCATCAGCGCACCAAATGGCAGATCGATATGGAGACGGCGATCTGTAAGGAGATATTGAAGCAGTGAGCTGCCGCACGCGGTTGACCATGCGGGCATTCTTCCAGCGCAACAGCGCGGGGGTCGACGCCTACAAGCAACCTGAGCCTGCGGTGTGGGGCGCGTTGTCAACTACGCCGTGCTGGACATGGGTGAAAACGGGCGACACACGACACCGCCCGGAGGTGTCGCAGGATTCTACCGAGCACCGGATGATGATCCCGCTGGGCACCGACGTGACGAGCGATGACCGGGTGGAGAAGGTAGAGGACAGGTCGGGCACAGAGCTGTTCCCGACGGTGTACATTGACGCGGTGCTACGGCGCCGGGATCACTTGGAGTTGAAGTTGAGGGATCACGAATGAGTCTGGACTGGAAGGGCGAAGAGGTCACACGCAAGCTGCTCGATGCTGCGACGTTTGGGATTGACCAGACGATGGCGAAGGCCGTTGTGTTGGCGAAAGGCGATCTCTACAAAGGTCACGGATTCGTGACAGGCGTGCTTCAGGGATCGATCCAGATGCGCCCGGCGATTATCAGAGGGCAAACAGCCGTCGGCACATGGGGATCGTTCTCGGTTGATTATGCGCTACCGGTTGAAGTGGGCGATGGCTCACGGCCCGGCCTCGGATATCTCCAGCAGGCAGCAGACGCCGAGTACCCGAAGCTCGCAGGCAGGATCGCGAGGGAGTTTGGACGGTAATGCAAGACGTGATCACGGCGCTTATGACACATCTGGCAACCGTCTCTGCCGTGACCGATCTTGTCGGTGCCCGGATATGGGGAGGGGAGATCCCGCCCGATGAGATCAAGGCGATGCCGCGCAAGGCGATCATCCTGCGATACGCCGGAGGGCTTGAGGAATTCCGGACGCATCGCGAGCAGAAACCGAGGATAATCTTCTTCTCCTACGGAGAGGGGTATTTCCAGGCGGGCCAGGTTGACCGCGCAGTTGCCGACGTGTTGATCGAAATCAAAACGCTCGACATTGCCAACACGCTGATCTACTCAGTCGCCTACGCAGGCGGGCCGAGACAGCAGAAAGAGTCTGACACCGGATGGCGATTCGTGACGCGCACGGCGACCGTCAGGGCAGGGGAGTGCAGCACGGCATGAGTGGGATAACCGAAACGACCAATGTCACGCATGAGACCGAGGGCAGGCTCGGGACTACGCCGGCGGAGATGTATATCTCTCGGGCGCTGCAGGCAACCGTGGCGACGGCAAACACCATTGCCACGCTGGGAGTCGCAAAGGGCTGGCGCTATGCGTGCCATCCTGGAAATCTGGTCAAACTCTGGATCCCGGGAGACGGGAAACGGAAAGAGACATACAGTCTGACGAACGCCGCGTTGTGGCGAGCGATCAAAAATCGCGGCTTGAGCCGCACATAGGGAGGGTACCATGGCCGCACAGGACCCAAGAGAAATTGTAGTTGGAGCGCTCACGCTGTACCTCGCCCCGGCAGTCGAGGCAGAGGATGACATTGACGGCACGCCTACCACCAACTGGGTGTTGCTTGGCACGACCGGGGACGAGAACTACGCAGAGGCTGGAATCGTGATCACGCATTCACAGACCATCCGGCAGACGTTTGCGGTCGGGGCAACCGGCCCACTCAAGGCCAACCGCCAACAGGAGCAGTTGACCATAGGCATGAGCCTGATGGATCTCTCTGTTGCGCAGTACACCAAAGTACTCAACAACACCGCCAAGAGCACGGACACAGCGCCAGCCATTGACTATGTCGGTCTGCGGCGCGGACTTGACGTGACCACGCTGTCGTTGATCGCGCGAGGGGTTGGCCTCTCACCGTCCGGGGCTTTCCCCCTGATGTTCTACGTCCCGCGCGTCTATCAGTCGGCCGACCCTGCGCTCACGTTTTCCAAGGACGCCGAGGCGATGCTGGCCGTCGTGTGGACGGCGCTTGAGTATCAGTCAGCCGCAACCGAGCCGGAGCGATTCGGTCGCTTCGTCGTACAAACCTCGTGATGGTGGTTGGCACAACTAACAAGTTAGAGGAGATATCGATGGAACAGAAGCCGCTCGAGCTTTCGACGACGGTCGCCCCGGAGCAACAGATTACGATCGATGGTGAACCGTACAACCTTCGGACCCGGCCGGAAACGGCGGAGACACTCCGCAACCGTGACCTCGGGGAAGAGATCAAGGAGCTGATCGAGCTGCGAGGCGATGAACGCACCGCAGAGCACGACGCTCGGATCGTCGAAATCAACAACACTCTCGTGAACTCATGGGTGGACGCGCCGCCTGAGATCCTGGCGAAACTGCCGGATGAAGAGCGGGCGAAACTGATCAACTACGTCACCGATGAGATAAAAAAGCGAGCGGCCCCTTTAGAGACTGGCGGCGAGTCGTCGCCCGACTCGACCGATTCTACGGAGTAACCGACTGGTATCATATGCCGTGGGCTGATGTCCAGGAGCATCTCGAAATGATCGAGGTGCTCGAGGCCCGAGAGTCGCTGCGGAACGTGTCGGCCATCGCACTCGGTAACGGGCTGGTCAAAGATCCGGACCGCGGCATGATGCTGCGAGCCTGGAGACGGGCGGCAGCCATGGGCGAGAAACGACAAAAGACGACGCTGGACAGTCTCGTCGGTAACGGTATCGGATTGGTGTTCGTCAAGAAGGGAGAGAAAGTTGCCAGAGAAACTCGGCTCCGCAGTACTTGATCTCTCCACCGACAGCTCGAAATACTCGGCTGGTGTTCGTCAGGCGAAAGACGAGGCTGGGAAGCTCAACACACAACTGAACAAAGTCTCGGAGTCTGCGATCAAGCTGGGCAAGTCGCTGACGCTGGGGCTCACGGCGCCGCTCGTGGCTGCGGCTACGGCGTTCGTTGTGCTCGCTGACAAACAGATCCAGGCGGAAGCAGCCCTCACGAATGCTATTCGCGCTACGGGCAGAGAGGCTGAGATATCGCTGGCCGCGATGAAAGACTTCACAGCAGAGCTGCAGAACATCACGACGTTCGGCGATGAGGCGCAGTTGTCCGCGCTGGCTCTCGTGCAACAGCTCGCCGATCTGAATCAAGATGGGCTGCAGGCGATACTCCCGGGCATGCTCGACTTCTCAACTGCTATGGGTGTGAGTCTACAGACCGCCGCGTCGTTGATGGGCAAGACGCTCGGATCAAGCACCAACGCCCTGGCACGCTACGGCATCGAGATAGATACGGCGGCATCACCGACCGAGAAGCTCGCGCAGTTGACCGAGGCTCTCGCTGAGAAGTTCGGCGGGGCAGCAGAGGCGGCGGCGGCGGCAGGGCTCGGGCCTTTCCGGCAGATGAAAAACTCCGCTGGAGATCTAGCCGAGCAATTCGGCACACTCCTGTTGCCGGCAGTGAATAAGATCGTTGCTGTTTTCCAGGACGTTATCGAGTGGACATCCTCGTTGGACGACAACACAAAGAGCATTATCCTGACTCTTGGAGGTCTCGCGGCTGCCCTTGGTCCGGTGGCGATCGGGATCGGGTTGGTTTCAAAGGCCATGGCAGCCATGGCGCTGCCGCCGGCAGGAACAATGTTTCTGGTCATTACAGCAATTGCCCTGGTTGTCACCGGTCTGGTAGCTCTGATGGTACATCTCAAGGGAGCGCGGCGCGACTATGACGATCTCAAGGCGGCGATGGAAGCTCTGGCGGAAACCGAAACCGAAAAGGCAAGGAGGCTTATCGCGTCGCTTCCGGAACAAATTGCAGCCAGGGAGGCGCATCTTGCAACAGCCGAAGCAGCGCTTGAGGCAACGCGAGCGACCCGGGAAGCGTTACAAACGCAGGCCGAGGGCGCAGGAATACTCTCTCCAGCTATGATCGCGCTGCGAGGAATCAACGAGCAATGGGTGCGCCAGTCCTTCCTCGTTGAAATAGCGCGGGGGTCGCTGGAATCAGCGCGGGCGGCGCTTGTCAACGCAAAGGCAGCCCTCACCGAAACCGTTACCGCCGTTGATGATGTCAGCGATGCGGTTGTAGAGATGAGCGACAAGTGGATAACCTGGCAAGGGCTCATAAAGAAAGGCGGCTCCAGCGATCCGTTCAAGTTCATCGTTGAGGGGAGCATTGCGGCGGTCTCGGAACTCACGACGCTCAATCTCCATTTCGGGAACGTCTTCCTTTCATCAAACCTCTTGCTCAACAGCATCGTCAGTACCGGAGAAGCTCTGAAATCTTTCGGCACAGAGATAAAGGACTTCGCCGAGATCGTTACAGAGACTCTCGCCCCTGCGCTCGAAGCTCTCCCCGGCCAGGTCACCGGAGGCCCTCCGGGATCTGTGGCGGGCCCGTTCCAGGCAACGCCGAACGTCGGCGGGATCAATCCTGATCTGATGAATGAGTTCTCATCGGCGCTTACTATCGCCACCGCTATTTTAGGCCCGCTAGCAGAAGAAGTTGCAGGGCTGGCCCTAGTAATGGACCCCCTATCGTTGCTAATGGAAGGATTCGCAGGAGTTGTCGGGGTGGCGATGAACGAGGCGCTTGTTCCTCTTGTTGGCTTTTTCATTGAGCTTGGCAAGACTCTCGGTGTTTTGTTTCTCCCATTAATCAAACGCCTCGGAGAAGTTATTGAGAAAGTTGTTGGTGCATTCATCAAGTTTTTTAATAATGTGCTCAGCCCCTTCATCCTGGTGATTCAAACCATAGGGGCGCTGCTCTTCAACCTTGGGGTTTTGATTAAAAATATCATCACCCTGAATTTCAGCAATCTGGGTGAGGGTATGATTGATGTTGGAGCAATCACACAAATACAACTACCAACGATCGCGACAGCAAAGGCTACAGGCCGGGCCCGCATATTGGACAAGGATCCAAACGCATTCACCCCAGGGGCATCGACCGGTGCCGGCGCGACGTTCCGCCAACAGCGGCCAATCACCGTGACGATCAACGTGTTCGACAACCAAGTGTTCGGCGGCAGTCTCCAGGACTTTGCGGTCATCATCCGGGATGAGATCCTCGAGATAGCGGAGCTCGGACTCTGATGGCAGCATCCCCCGTATGGCTGATCGCCGTAGACTTCGGCAGTGGATTCGTTGACATCACTGAGCACTGCGAGAAACTGACCCGCATGCGCACGGCGCACAATGAGCTGCGGCCGACGGTCAACACGGCCAACTTCACCGTCAACGATCTCGTGACTTCCAACCTGTTCAACGCCACGGGTGATGATCTCCCGGTGACGATCACGAAGGACGGCTTCGCGTGGTTCGTCGGACAGATCCGGCCCAACTACGACACGGTCATGGCCTCGGGGCTGGAGCGGCTGGTCATCGAGTGCGTGGACAACTCGATCAATCTGCAGGAGCGGATCGACGAGTCGTTTGAATGGACCGGGTACAAGGTGTGCGACACTTCGAGCAAATCGACATCGATCGTTCACCAGCTTCTCGTTAAGAACGGATTCAGCCTGAGCGATATGAGCCTGACCGATATCGATGTGACGATCACGAAGTACACCGTCGCCCGATTCGAGGACAAAGTATTCAAGACTGAGTTGAGCGATATCCTCTACGAGTTCGGGCACACGCTTGACATGGGATACGATGGCGTGTTCGTGCTCCACGACATGCACCCGACGACGGTTACGACCTCACCGCTGACTGACAGCGACACCGGGCACCCTCGGAACCAGCGGCGACGGCGCCAGCGGTGGGAAGCCGTGCGGCTCACGTGGCACCCGGTGCAGACGTTCGTTGATGAGCTCGTGTTCAGCGATCGCACCGGAGGCACGACTGATACGCCGATGTCCGTGGCGCTGGCCAATGGCGAGTTCTACCCACCAGGGGCGGACGCTGATGATATCTATTCGGTCTACCGGTTCCCGGACTCCGAGATCCTGGACGTGACCGACGAGGTGCTCACGTGGGATAAAACCGGGGCCCTGACTCTCGACACTGAGCTCTACGGCAGCAAGCGGGCGGATATCAAATTCGTGGGCGGCGTCGGCGGTGGGGTGCTCACGCGGTTCGACATCCGGGGCACGGTGATCGCTCGGGATCTCACGCGGATCAAGAAAGAGGTCGTCTACAGGGTTGCCAACACGACGCGGATACTCAAGCACAAGGCGCGGTTCATCCAGTCGCGGGCTACCGCCGGCCAGTTCGCGAGCGACAAGGCGAACTACTACAATTTCTCGAAGTTCACATTCGACTTCGAGATCCTGACCACGGCGTTTACGGTCAATGTGATGAGCGAGTTTGCGATGGCCTCGGACGCGCAGAACGTCGCGATTGACATCCGGATTGTATCGCTCAAAGAGGACGAGTACGGCAACAGGTTCGCCACGGCCGAGGGCATCAGCGCGTATTCCCTGCTGTCATCCGAGGTGCAGGACGTGATCGGGGCGGCCGAGATCCTCGCGCCGAGCAATGACCAGACGCTATTCAATCAGGCGGTCGGCGTGAAGACTCAATCGCCGGTCCTCGGAGATGTAGATCTCCACATGGGGATGGACCCGGACACAGACCAGATCATCGGCATAGATCCGGTGGGATTCAGGATAAAGGAGTTCAATGGTGTTGCAAATGAAACGCGGGCTGAAACTGCTATGCGTGTTGGCGGGGGCGTTGCTGACGCTATCCTGTCTGGGTTTTCCAAAGTGGGAGAATCGGTCCTCTCATCGCCGGGCCTAATTTGGAACGAAGAAGCTCACCCGTTTGGAACGGGCGTAGGGACAGGAATAAACGCCATTTCTTTTGGCAACAGCACCCTTGTTGCTGTTGGTGCGTCAGGCAGAATCGCACGATCAATAACTCGCGGTGATTCCTGGGGGTCTCTCATTTCCAATCCATTCACGACAAACTTTATATCAGCAGTCCGATTCGGCAGCAATACATTTATCGCGAGCGGTCAATCCGGGACGATAGCTAGATCCACAGATGACGGAGTGACCTGGGGGTCTCTGATTTCTAACCCGTTTGGCGCAAGCTTTGTGCACGGGCTATCGTTCGGAGATACCGTGTGGGTCGCTGTCTCATCCGAAATAAAGCTCGCGCGTTCGACCGATGGTGGTGTCACGTGGGGTTCACTGATTACAGAGCCTTTCAGTGTGGCGATTTTTGAAGTTGCTTTTGGGAATGGAGTATTTATTGCAGTCGGTGGTGCGGCCCCTAATGGCGAGATTGCGAGATCCACAGATGGCGGCGTGACTTGGGGGTCTCTGATAACGAATCCGTTCACGACCGCAATTCTTGATATTCATTACAACGATGGAGTATGGATAGCGGTTGGCCAAGCCGGTGAGATAGCAAGGTCAGTCGATGGTGGTGTTACATGGGGAAGCTTGATCGTAAACGGTTTCGGATCTTCGGACATCAGGGGAATATGGGCAGGTGATAATGTTTGGATCGCCATTGCCGATGACGCGAAAATCGCGAGGTCAGTAGATGGTGGTTTAACTTGGGGCGCTAGTGTCTATGGTTCCCAGCCCGTCAGCCAACCGTTCGGTTCCGACGGACTCTTTCAAGACGTGACGTTCATAACTGATGCGGGGGAGCCGCGTTTTGCATTGGTCGGGAGCCTGCTGTCTGTATCATCAGGAATCATTGCCACATCCGACTACCTCGAAGCAGGCGCGGGCATCGTGGAGCAGGGCAGCAACAGCGACGGGGAGTACGTGATATTCAGCAACGGGCTGCAGATTTGTTTCGGAGCGGACATCGATATCGCGGCGACGGGCATACAGAACAGGAACATCGGAACCTACGGATGGTCGTTCTACAATGGAATCACGGCCATCACCTTTCCGAAGGCGTTTGCCACCAAACCTGTCGTAGCTCCCGGTGGGGATGAGGCAACAGGCGCAGGTCATTATTCCGTGCGGATTGACATAGTCACGGCCACCACGGCTCGGCTTGTGGCGCTGAATGATGCAAGCGCCACCCATTCAGTAGGTTACATCGCCATAGGACAACGCGCATGATACGGGATGCGCGACAGGCAGCACGAGTTGAGGAGCACAACGATGAGCGACGCACGCATGGAGAAACTCGATGAACGGTTGCGGGAGGTAGAGAAAGTTTTGTTCAACGGACTGAGCGACACGAGTCGTAAGATGAACACATGGCTTGACGATCAGGCCCCCGGGTTGTTGACGAGGGATGAGCATGAGCGACTGGATGCAAACCGATGGGAGGCGAGCACGGAGCGCAACCGTGAGATCGGGCGGAAGAAGGACCGGACGATAAAGCTCATCGCGGTGGCGTTGCCGGTTGCAACCGTGGCCGTGACCAAACTGGCGGATCTGCTGCTATGACGCACGCCGACCAAATCCGCGACTGCATCCACCATCAGACGGATCCGGAGTTCGACTACGCCGTGAATCGCTACGGCTGCCGGGCGTTCGTCCTGATGGCGATCCCGCAGTTTATCGAGGGCCGGTGCCTCACTGACGAACAGATACTCAACATCATCGCCCACGGGCGGGCGACGGAGAACGTCATCACGACCGAGACGATGATGTGCGGTACGGATGAACATCTGCTGATCAATTGGGCGTTCGAGGCCCTGGGGTCCAAGCGCACCGGCATGCAGGTAGGATGGACGCCTGAGCACGTCGCCCTGCCCAACTGGCAGTACATGATCGGGCACTGGCAGACGGGCGGGGCAGACGGGCACTTCACGCTATTTGACCGCGCACAGAAAGAGATCTATGATCCATCGAGGCAGAGGATCGACAAGCGGAAGATCATCAGGCGGCTTATGTACGCGACTTGGGAAATCTGAGGGAGGACGAAATGCAAGGCAGGCGCGTATATCCAAACGAATCAGGACAGATTTTGTTGTCTCCTGGTGACCACGGCCAGCATCCGGAAACCGGGGAGTGGCTGGCCCGCCCGCCCTCGTGCCATGCTGGCGGATTGAAGAATCACGAGGTGACAGAGCATGGGGACGGAACGATAACTGTAAGCCCTTCGATTTTGATTGATGATGGGGTTGGTGGTAAATATCACGGTTGGCTTGAGCGTGGAGTGTGGAGGGAAGCAGGATGAGCGGACTGGTTCGGGACAAAGACGGCAACGTGTCGTCGATTCGTGTGATGATGGTGTTGGCGGTAATCACCGGGTGTGTGGTGGCGGTGCTCGGCATTGCGCTCGACCGCAACGGCCTTGAGGTTGCTGCTGTTGTTACCGCGCTGTTGACCCCGGCATTCATCGGCAAAGCGGTGCAGGCCCGGGCAGGCTCATGAGATGTGGGAAAAGTGGCTGGCTCGTCTTGCTGTTGTCGCTGGGGTTATCCTCGGTATCATCCTACGCCCAGTCGTCAGACGACATAGACCCGGGGTGGATCTACGAGATATCCGGGGCGCAACTGCTGACGCTGAGAAACACGCTGGCGACGCAAGAGATGCAATTGATGGGGCTATCACAGGAGTTGCAGATGTCCAGGCGAACCTTGACAGTAGTGCAGAGCGAGTGGCAGACCTCCAGGAAGGAAATCGGGATGCTCGAGGCATCATCGATGATATTATCGGAAATGGCCCTGTCCGCAGAGGCCCGGGCGACGAGGTACCGTAACTTGG
>SDBT01002645.1_pt1 | contig 31485 bp, 18 predicted proteins | sample 2277101 | NCBI WGS metagenome assembly SDBT01 (sample SAMN10404973, study PRJNA504765) | marine sediment metagenome | isolation source: marine sediment core GS10_PC15, 103 cmbsf | place: Arctic Ocean: Southern Knipovich Ridge | collected 2010 | reverse complement strand
CAGTCTAGCAAATAACATATCTGAAACGGATTATATTTGGGACACAACAACTGTTATTGACCGATCTGATTATAAAATTCGCGTTAATGCTAGTGATGGATATTTAGTAGGAGTTGATGAATCAAATGATACATTTACTATTGATAATGATCCAACTTTTCAACAATTACCATCAGGCTACACTGAGTTTACTTTTGAAGAGAATTATACAATTGGGATTGATGTATCTGACACGGTTAACATAACAATTTCAACAGAGGTTTCTAGTCCTCCTGAAACACCAGAGGGTCTTGAACCTCTTGATATTTATTTCAATATTACTCTCTCCGATCCAGGTGCAATTTTAGGGTTATGGATTAACATTTCCTTTGATGAATTAGGGGGACGTAATCCTGAAAATGTTAGAATTTACTATTACTCTGAACGTGACAATCAATGGATAAGCCTTTTGGAAACAGGTATTGACACCAACAATGAAGTTGTATGGGGGTGGACCAATCACTTAACCCTCTTTGGAGTGATGGATGTACAAGTTCAAACTCCAGATAACTTGATTCCTATACTAATACTGACGGCATTAATTCTCACACCTACTATTATAGTTTCGTTATTTTTCTATCGAAGAACAAGAAGAAGGTTACGTCTAAAAAAGGTCAAAAAGGACGTTAGAAAAGCTCAAATCGATCTTGGCCTGCTTTCGCGGGATATTGAGGATGATTAATTCCCCAAGCGAAACCTTTGTTCCATTAAAGAAAAAGAAGTTTTCATTTAAAAAACCATAAAAACTAGTAGAGCGGAATTACATAAGTTTGCTTTCCGTGAGAATGTTGCTATTTTCTCGAAATCAGGGCAATAGATAATAAAAAAACGTCATTTTGAGCTGAAAATGAAATTCAGATATAAATTTCAAGTTTTTTAGGAGAAAAGAAATTACTGAGGGTTCAGATTTATGAAGAAAGTTAAATTAATCGCTATATTACTTTTTCTACTATTGAGTAACTTCCAATATTTACCAGGAACATTTCTTAACCTTGAAAAACAAGAATTAAATGAAGAAAAAACCCTTCCAACGCAAAGAATTCCGAAATTAGCTTCAAATTCAACATTTAAGCAATCGACAAAAGACCAACAACAATTAGCAACTGAGGAATTAAATAATTTTGTTGCTGAAACTTTGAATGGTTTCACTGGAGGGTTCTTGGAGAATAACGGTCAGAAAAATGATGAAACCTTCTATTATACTGAGAGTTCCCAGATGGGAGTGGGATTTGGATTAAGTGAAATTAGATTTAGCATTATTAATCAAGATGAAAATCATCCTAAACACATCGATGATCCATTTGAGGTAGAGGAGATAGGGGAAAACTTAACTTATACTACAATCGCATTAGAATTTTCAAATAGTAACACAGTTGTTCCAATAGCTGAAGAACCAACTGGAACATCGTCTAATTACATTATAGGTTCTGATAAAGCTCAATGGGTGGTTAGCAGTCAATATTATACCAAAATAATATATTACAATATCTATGATAATATTGACTTAGTTTATCTTTTAAAAGATGGCCAACTCAAATATGAATTCTTTGTACACCCAGGAGGGATTATCGATGAGATTAAACTGAATTGGAAAGGTCCAGTTAAGTTAGATCAAACAAATGACGGAATTAAGGTGATAGTGGAGAATGGAAACATTAACAATGAATTTAGCTTTCTTGACACCTCTCCAATTAACTATCAGTCCGAAGAGCGAGATCTCCCAGTGGAAGGATCGTTTGAAATCCTAGGTGAAAAATCATATGGATTCTCTATTCCGAAGTATGACCCAGCTAGGTTACTAATCATCGATCCAACATTAAGGTATTCGACTTATGTGAGTGGAAGTAATGGTGATTCTGGATCTGCAATAGCTATTGATGGTTCGGGTAACGCGTATGTCACGGGTGAGACTAAATCTATCGATTTTCCAACAGTAAGTGCTTATGATGCTACTGGCGATGGGAATACAGCCTATACGGACGTTTTTGTTTTCAAGTTAAACAGCACTGGGAACGGTCTGGTGTATTCGACTTATGTGGGCGGAAATAGAAGGGATTATGCTAGAGCAATCGCTATTGATGGTTCAGGCAATGCGTATGTCACGGGGTTTACTGATTCTACCAATTTTCCGACAGTAAATGCTTATAATGCTACTAGCGATGGGAGTACATCTACTCAGGATGTTTTTGTGTTCAAATTAAACAGCGCTGGGAACAATCTGGTGTATTCGACTTATGTGAGTGGAATTAGTAATGAACAGGCTCATGGAATAGTGATTGATGGTTCAGGCAATGCGTATGTCACGGGTGATACTCTTTCGACCAATTTTCCGACAGTTAATGCCTATAATGCTACCGGCGATGGGAGTGCAAGTTATAAAGATGTTTTTGTGTTCAAGTTAAACAGTACGGGTAACGGTCTGGTGTATTCGACGTATGTGGGTGGAAGTGTTCATGATTATGGTAAAGAAATCGCTATTGATGGTTCGGGCAATGCGTATGTCACGGGGAGTACTAATTCTGCCGATTTTCCGACAGTTAATGCCTATAATGCTACTGGTGATGGTAATACAACTTATTCGGATGTTTTTGTGTTCAAATTAAACAGCGCTGGGAACAGTCTGGTGTATTCGACGTATGTGAGTGGAAGTCATCATGATCTTAGTTATGGAATAGCTATTGATGGTTCGGGCAATGCGTATGTAACAGGTGAGACTAGGTCTATCGATTTTCCGACAGTAAATGCTTATGATGATACTGGTGATGGGAGTACAAGTTATCCTGATGTTTTTGTGTTCAAGTTAAACAGCGCTGGGAACGATCTGGTGTATTCGACTTATGTGAGTGGAAGTATTAATGATTATAGTTATGGAATAGCTATTGATGGTTCGGGCAATGTGTATGTCACAGGGAGTACTTATTCTACTGATTTTCCGACAGTAAGTGCTTATGATGATACTGGTGATGGAAGTACAAGTTATCGTGATGCTTTTGTGTTCAAGTTAAACAGCACTGGGAACAGTCTGCTGTATTCGACTTATGTGAGTGGAAGTTATCATGAGTATAGTTATGGAATAGCTATTGATGGTGCTGGTGATGTGTATGCAACGGGGCAAACCACATCTACTGATTTTCCGACAGTTAATGCCTATAATGCTACTAGCGATGGGAGTGCAAGTTATAATGATGTTTTTGTGTTTAAATTACGTATTCCCAAGCCAATCTACATCACTTCTGACTCAGATTTTGTAACGCTAGGCTTTCCTGGGGATGGGGTTCAAAGCAATCCATATATCATTGATGGATACCATATTACAAATGCAACAACAAACTTGATTTCTATTCAAGATACAACAGCATACTTTCGCATTCAAAATTGTAGGTTAAATGGTGTTACTGGAAGTAACTATGGAATCTATCTAAATAATGTCATAAATGGTAATATTAGTAATAATAATATTGTAAATTGTGATAGGGGAATTTATTTATCGGGTTCGGATAACAATAGCATTATAGAAAATTCTGTTTCATTTTCTAGCAATTACGGTCTGATTGTATCTACTTCAGATAGAAATTTAATACATAATAATACTATATGGAACAGTACTGGTTATGGTATCGATATAGCTTCCACCTCTTCTGACAACAATATTTCATGGAATGCATTCATTAATAACAATAATCAGGCGAGAGACGACGGTTCTACTAATCAATTCACCTATAATTATTGGGATGACCATACTGGCTCTGATACAAATGTTGATGGAATTATAGATACACCTTATAGTTTTACAGGTAATCAAGATCCTTTCCCTTTAATGTATTCCGTTGAATGGTATTCCCTGAGAGAAAATGCTTGGATTGTTTCTAGTTTTGAAAGCTACCAGAACTTGATAATCATACTATCTGGTAGTCTAATTATAAGTTCCACTGGAAACTTGATTCTTAAGAATGTCACCCTTGTGATGAACTGTGATTATGATGGTCAATACCACATTGAAGTGAATAGTGGAGGAAATCTTTCTATTACAACAAATTCTATACTGACAACTATTAATACATCCAACGCGTGGTACCTCAAAGCAAACAGTGGAAGCTACTTTCTATTAGATAATAGTACTATTTCTTATGCTGGCTGGGAATTTGGAAGTTCTGGTGATCATACTGGTTTATGGATAAATACTGACAACGCTCAAATCTTTAATTGCACCATAATGAATAATTATTATGGCACTTACTTGTACCAAGTTTATAATCTTAATCTTTCAGGGACCTGGATCTACAATAATTCCAACTATGGTGTATATGTAGAATGGGGGGGGAATCTCAACTTCATCAAAAATACAGTTTTTAATAATACTGAAGGCTTTTACTTATCCAATCCTAGTTATGCTTCCATTCATAACAATACTATATTTAAAAACGAATTTGGAGTTAGAATTTTCAACACTGCAGATAATATCAACATTACAGATAATTTATTCTATAACAATAGTGATTATGCAATTCAAGTATCAGATTCATCCATTAATAATAGTATCTCTTATAACACAATCAAATATAGTGGTAGGCATGGTATATATATAAGTTCCGATGATAATCTTGTGTTTAATAATATCATTTATAGTGTTAACCAATTCCTCCATCACGGGATTCATCTTACAGGTGGAGGCGGCAATGATATTTACAATAATACTATCTATAATATCTATCATGGAATACATGTAGGTTCAACTCCTTCTCAAAATAATTTATCGTTTAACTACATTTCAAACTCCACTATAGGTGTCTATTTTGGAAGTACAGACAACTGTCTCATCTACAATAATACCATTCGTGATTCAATGTATGGGATATTCTTTGATCCTCTTGGGGGGATATCTAATAATACCATAGAACGAAATATTATTTATGGTAACTCCCAATATGGGATATATCTAGAAGGTTCAACAAATAACACTATTTCCAATAATTCCATTTCATCAAACAGTAATAGTGGTATTCATCTTGTTTCTTGGAGCAATAATAATACCATAATTAATAATAAAATCTACAATAATGCCTATGGTATTACTTTAACGTCATCTGCAGGATTTAACTTCATCTATCATAACAATATCTTCGATAATTCAGTAAATCAAGCTCAGGACGATAATGGTACAAATATCTTCTATCAAGATAGCTGTGGAAATTATTGGGGAAGTGCATACACAGGCTTGGATATCAACGCAGATGGTTTTGGTGACACCCCCTATATTGTTCCAGGCACACCAGGAAATATAGATCCCTATCCATTATTACATCCAGTAGAATGGTATTTCTCCTTCAATATTACTGTAATCAACGGTAATTGGATAGTATCGAGCCTGGAAACTCACCAGAACAAAATTATAACTCTGAATGGGAATCTATTGGTGCAATCAGGAGGGAATTTAACCCTTAGTAATATCATTCTTCGATTTAACTGTAGTGTTGAAGGAGAGTACGGTTTAGAAATATTTAATGGGGGAAACCTAACGATAAACGCAAATTCAGTTGTAACAGCAGTTGATATTACCTATTCATGGCATCTGAAAGCCAATAGTGGAAGCACAATTCATTTCAAAGAATCAACATTAAATTATGCTGGTGGTATGTTTACTTTTAGAGGATTGGATATCCAAACTAATGATGCTGTAATTGAAAGCTGTATTATTCACAACATTTATGAGGGAATTTATCTGTACCTATCCAACAATTCAATTATATACAATAATACTTTCTATAACAATGACCCACATGGAATCACATTAACTTCCAATTGTAACCACCACAATATAATCAATAATACCTTTTATGATACTATAGCTGGGAATGGTATTAAGTTAGAAAATAGTATGTATAACAATATAATCAACAATACGATCTATAACAATTCCTATAATGGGATATTGTTTTTTGGCTCTTTTTATAATAATATCTCACATAATACTATTTTTGGGAATGGTTTAGGCGGAACTGGGGACGGTATTCGCCTGCAAAGTTCGTCCCATCATAATAATATAAATGATAACGCAATTTATGACAACTTCAATAATGGGATTGCCCTAGAAGAGTCTTCCAACAATTCAATCTTCTATAACAATCTCTTGAGTAATTCTCAATATGGTATATACCTTTATTCTGGTTCTGGGTACTGCGATATCTATCTCAATGACATCCAAAATAACGCTTTTGGAGAAGCATCTGATAATAATGGAACCAATATCTTTTATTACAACGGATTTGGTAACTATTGGGGTAGTGCATACACAGGTTCTGATAACAATAATGATGGTATAGGCGACTCTCCATACACCTTTACTGGAAATCAAGATCTTTATCCGCTAATGTTTTCCACGGTAAATCTTTATTTCATCGAAGGCGATTGGATTGTGACAGGTGACGAATATCGACAAAACGTAATTATTATTCTCTCGGGGAACTTAACTATTTCATCTACAGGAAACTTAACTCTTCATAATGTTTTACTGCGAATGAACTGTAACTATGATGGTCAATATCATATAGAAGTTGAAAATGGAGGATATCTTTCTATCGAGGCAATCTCTACAGTGACAGCTGTCAATCCCTCCTATATGTGGTACCTTAGGGCTAATTCTGGTAGTACTCTTCAATTGAAGAATAGTACCTTTAGTTACGCAGGATCGGAATTTGGGACATGGGGAGAACATAGTGGGATATGGATTAATACAGATTATTCAGAAATAATCAATTGTAGATTTTATAATAGTCTCTATGGATTAGTCTTTCATTACGCTGATTTTTCTCTTGTTACTGACTGTGTTATTCGAGATATTAACCAAAGAGGGATTAATCTCATGTATTCAAACAACAATTCTTTTTCACGTAATACTATCAATAACACTTCTCTATCTTATGCTGTTTACATGTACAGTAGCAGTAACAATACTTTTCTAGCCAATACAGTTTATGAGGGTTATGCAGAAGGGATTCATATGGAATGGTCTAGCTACAATAACTTTTCACACAATATAATCATGAAGAGTAAAGGTAGCCAAGGACATGGCATTTCAATATCAAGCTCTGATTTTAATTATCTATATAATAATACTTTCTTCAACAATGATAAATTTGGAGTTGTTCTCAGTTCGGCTTACAACAATACTCTGCTTGAGAATCGAATCTATAATAATACAGGAACTTCAACTTATGCTATTTACATGGGAAATTCTGAAAATAATTCATTCATAAGGAATCTCATTTATGATAATGAATACGGTGTCTACATTACAGGTTCTAATAATAATAATATATCGCATAACGAGATCTATGGCAATAACAACCCAGGTATGTATTTAACAGGATCCAGTTATAATACTATCTCAAATAATAATATTTTTGATAATAGGGAGTATGGTATTCGATTTCAGAGTTCTTGCCATAATAATACTATTGCTCATAATAAAATCTATGATAATGGATATTCTGGTATATCTTTTTGGGGATGTGAAAATAATTCCATCTTTGAAAATTACCTTACCCAAAATGGGTGGGAAGGAATAGCCTTACTTGAGAGTAATAACACTATTATCACTTATAATAGGATTATTGGCTCCACCTGGGGGGTTTTCATAAGTAGTGATGATAATTTCAATAATTTGATTGAACGAAATGCATTTATTGATAATTATCAAGGAGTAAGTCAAGCTTTTGACGATGATCCAACTAAAAGTAACATTTTCAGGTATAATTATTACAATGATTGGGTAACTCCCGATACTAACATCGATGGCATTGTTGAAAGCCCTTATCCTATTTTTGGCTCTGCAGGAAACACAGATCCGTATCCGTTAACGTACCTTTATATTACGCACGATCCTATTGACATTGATGAAAATTCTGATTTCTCAGCATTAGGATTCCCAGGTTCGGGGACGAAAACTGACCCCTATTTGATTGATGGTGTTAATATAACCAGCACGACGACAAGTGCTATCACGATTAAGTATACCAATGCTTATTTTGTTGTTAGCAATAGTCTTATAATAGGAGTATCAGGATGGGAAGGAATTGAACTACGAAATACTTCGCATGGTATACTTGCCAATAATATCATTAGATCCGCTGTTGATGGTATTTATGCATATGGTAGTAATGATACTTTAATTCAAAACAATCTAGCTTTTAATAATACATGGTACGGCATTTCACTCTACTCTTCAACAAATTGTACAGTTCGAGGAAACGAAATTCATGATAATGGCCATTATGGCATTGCCCTATATTTAAGTTCTACAAACATTACTGTCAGCAATAATAATCTCTACAATATCTATGGTAGTACTGATCAGGGCATCGTAATCAACGGTGGAATATATCATACAGTTTATAATAATACAATCTCTAATTATACATCAGGGATAGCTATTGTTAGTTCAGGTCGGAAGAATAATTTATCTGAGAATATGATCACAGAGTGCAGTTCTGGCATTTACCTTACGACTTCCTCAAATAATACCATTATTAATAACCATATTTCCAATAACTCAATAAATGGCATTTATTTAGTATCATCTAGCAATTACAATAAAATAAGCTATAATACTATTGTGAATAATACTGAAAATGGAATTATGATAATTACGTCATCTTATAATAATATTATGAATAACGACATCTCTTTTAATGTTCAACGTGGTGTTTTATTATATATTTCTTGTTTCTATAATCAGATATACAATAATACGATTTATAATAATACTCTTGACGGTGTTGTGATTCAAGAGTCAACTGATAACGATATTATGAATAATGATATATTTAATAACTCCCAGCGTGGTATTCTTATCTTTAAAGCTTCAAATCGAACCACAATTTCAGATAATAACATTTACAACAACAACCATAGCATATTTGTGCATACATCTTCTTATAACACCCTAGAACGGAATATTATCTCCAATAACATAGGATCTGGAATTGTATTGTATAATTATTCCGATTTCAACGTCGTTTTAGAGAATACAGTTAATTATAGTTCTCAATTTGGAATTATCTTAAATGGCTCATGTCATAATAATACGATTTCTTGGAACACAGTTTACAATAATTCACTATCTGGAATTGGATTAGGTTTTTCTAATAATAATACTATCTCTAGCAATATTGTTTATAATAATAACGTATCAGGTATTGGTTTAAATGCTTCCAGTAGTTTTAATACTATTACTAAAAATACGATCTTTAATACCACACTTTACGGGATTTGGTTAAATAATTCAATCAGTAATATCGTACTAAACAATTCAATATCTGATAATAATGATTATGGAATTTTTATTTATCCCTCGGTAAGTGGAACTCTGATAAAATGGAATGACTTCATTGATAATAACCCCACAGGCGTTTCTCAAGCGTGTGATAACGGTACTGTGAATGTTTTTCAGTATAATTATTGGAACGATTGGACTGAACCAGATAATAATTTAGATGGAATTGTTGATGTAAATTATAGTATTGCGGGGACTGCTACAAATTTTGACGAATTTCCATTAGCTATAAGTGCTATCCATAACCTTTCCAGTCCAACAATTGTGTATCCAAATGGTGGGGAATCAATCAGTGATAACCTAACCATAGAATGGAATGATGCGGCCGATAGTTTAACCCATCTGGTAACATACGATCTCTATTATTCTTCAAATGGAGGGACCGATTGGATACTAATAATCTCAGGTTTAACTAATTCTTCGTATTCTTGGAATACCACCACTGCTTTTGACGGAAATAATTATCTTATTCGGGTTAATGCCAGCTGTACCGCTAATCTATGGGAATTTGATGACTCAGATAATGTCTTCACAATAAACAATGGGATATCTGACCCAAATCCTCCTATAATCATCGATTTCCCGAACGATCTTAGTTATCATGAGTTAACAACACCTGACAATCTAAGCTGGACCGCGACCGATCAAAATCCCGATACGTATTCGATTTGGAGGAATAATTCAGTCGTTGTTAGCGGATATAATTGGATCAATAATGCTCCTATTACAGTACAAATTGATGACCCTCCAGGCGTCTATAATTTCACCATTGAAATTACTGATACTAATGGTAATTCTGTAGTTGATGAAGTGTGGGTTACGGTTAATCCAAATTTACCCCCCAATGTCACGGTTATTTCTCCGAATGGCGGTGAAATACTTCAAAATCAGATATTTATTGCCTGGACTGCGTCTGACGAACTCGATATGGATCTAACCTTTTCTGTGTATTATTGGAATGGCCATTCATGGGTGAACCTAGTTCATGATATAACTGTTACAACCTATCAATGGGATACAACTAGCGTTGTCGATAGATCAGATTATATGATTCGAGTTAATGCTAGTGATGGATTCTTAATGGGAGGAGATGACACAGATGCTCCTTTCGCCATTGATAACGTCATCGGGTTCGAACGAATCCCTATTGGTCAAACGGAGTTTCAAGTGACTGATACAATCACCGTAGCAATCAATGTAACAGCTGAGGTTGACATCACAATAGAACTAATTACAGAAGTAACCACTCCACCTCCAGAAGAGGTTGATCCATTCGGTATTTATCTAAATATCACGGTTTCAGATACAACAGCCATAGAGGGATTATGGATTAATGTATCATTTAGTGAACTAGGGGGTGCCGATCCGGCAAATGCTGAAATCTATTATTTCAATGAAGAAGACAACCGATGGTATCCAGTGAGAGAAACAGGCGTAGATTTCGAGAATGAAGTCGTTTGGGGATGGGCCAGTCATCTCACTTTATTCGGAGTGATGGATGTACAAGTCCAGGCTCCAGATGATTTTCTCTCAATATTGATATTGGCATTTATCATTATTGTTCCTACCACAGTTATTGCAGTATTCATTTATCGAAGAACTAAAAGCCAGTTGAGGCGAAAGAAGGTCAAAAAAGAGGTTAGAAAAGCCCAAATCGATCTCGGATTACTCACAAAGGATTTTGAAACAGATTAAGCTTCTAATCTCAGATTAAATTTCTGCTATAGAGATTAACTATTAGCACTAATTAACCTGTAGTAGTCGGTCTTTGTGATTTCTTATACTGGTTATAAATTTCTTCCATGTACGATTTTATTTCAGCTGCAGCTCTGGTTTCATCGATTGGTGCTTTAATCGGTACAAGTGGTTTGATAATATCCTCCCTGACTAGTGATTCAACTTTGTCCCAGATTTGAATTTTTCTTTCTGCTTCTCCTAACTTAGTAAGGAATAGAAAATCACTTGGTTTTTCCCGAATATATTTTATCACCTGACGGTATCTTGAGGCATGATCTGCAACACGACTCAAGCCATAAAGAAAAACTAATGATCCCAACAGAGTTATTGGTCCATGAAGCATACCAAACCAAGACACAGTGCTCATTGTGTTGTTTCCTATTCCAAATACGAAAAAGAGTGATAAAAATGCCCACATCAAATAATCACTGATTTGTGCTCCCTTTTTCTTCTCATGAGTCTGACGGTAAGCCACTAGGAAAAATAAACCGCAACTAACAGGCAATATAATCATCGCAGGTATATCTAATAGATGAGTAAAGGATTCAAGCGCATCAGATTGGTCTTTTAAATTATCTCCTCCAACCCCAAAGAACCAGGAGATGTTTAAGACAAAAAGGATACCATAAAGGATACCATAAATGATCGGAAAAACGATTACAGCTATCTTATAGAGAGCTAATATTGCGGGAGGGATTAGCATATGAGAAATATTCCCAATTAAAGACACCGCTGCCAACATGAATGAAAAATAGTATAGGATAGCTCCAATAAGTACAATTAGGCTTCCAAGAACAATGGGCAAGGCAGCAAACCAAGGAATGTCATTTCCAGGAGTAAGGAAATATGAAGTATACACAACACCAAGAGCTTGAATAAATTGACCTATACCCTGTATCACAAAACCAAGAGCGAAAAACCTAAAATAGTTTATTGAGGTTTCACGAGTTCGATCACTCCATTCTTCAAATATTACTAACAGAGTGATGAAAACAATAATAATTGAACCATGATGTAACAACAAGAATGCACATTTGATTCCGGCTAATATTAACACTGAAAAGAGAGGTAAAGGATCAGTTATAAGGCTTAAATCTGCCACTTCTGATTGTTTAATATCAAAAATGAATACTGCTCCTGGTAGTGTATCTATTCCTAAAATCATTGTAACAAGGCCAAAAATGTAAAAAAACGTAACAAGGATTGCCTGCATTAGAATTAAAGTTATAGAATATCTAAGAACATCTAAATTACGATTGATAAAACTAATCTCGAGATTTAAAACGAGGTTTCGAATTTCAATGCAAAGAAAAATTGTGAGAATTGATAGAATGAGAAAAATTGTCATTGCAAGATACCCTAGGATCGTATTCGTCAACCTCGTGACTACAGGTATCATACTTACAAAATAAAAATCTGCTAGAGAGATTAAGACCAAAATTATCAACAATTTGTAAAAATTCTCTTGCCCTTTTAACCAATTAGGGAGATAACTCTTCTTTGGTAGTAAGAGTGTCAATAAATAAGCAACTATTATTGTAATAACGAAACATGCTAGTATAAATCCAATCTGTATGATATCTACCATATTAAATCCTTCTTCATCTTAATTTAATTTGTTTGAATTTCTCCATAAAGTAATTTTTTCCCCTGGATAATCCAGTTTTTAGCAAGTGGGGTACTCACATTTATTTTTTGAGCAATTTCTGCAGGACCAAATTTAACTAAATCGCTGACATTAGTAATGCCAATATTTTGTAGTTCCCAAGCTCGTGTTCTCCCTATCCCCCGAATCAAATGTAACGGAAGTAATTCTTTTTCCTCAGATGTCCGTTCGTGTAATAAATGTTCCTCAACTAGAGACGCAGAATTCTTAAAAACACTGATATCACCAGTCCAAGATTGTAATTCCTTTGTATATCTCTGAACAAAATGCAATACAAGCGATTTTAACCTTCGTCGAGTCTGTTCATCACATAGATTCGCTAGTAAGATGGCTTTCACGTCTTTCCATTGTTCAATAATTAGTTTCGTGTTCTTCATTTCAATGAGTTTGGTGCATTCACGTTGGTTTATTATCTCTGAGATCATCGATTCAGTTCCAGTGATTATTGAACTTAATCCCATACTAGCTAAAATTCCCTTCTCATCCCAGTTATCAGTGGGTTTTTTAAAATCATATCGAAAGAGTTGCACACCACTATTATCTACAATATACAGTTGGTAATAAACAAGTTTAGTTTTTTTCTTGAAACGTCTGGGTGATTGTATAAAAGCAGCTAGGTTGAAAACAATACTCTCGAATAGATCTTGCAGATACTGATCTTGAAAGGACCATAGGTGCTTATCTAGGGTAGTAAATAGTTTATCACGTAATGAAGGTAATTTTGCTACAACAGGAAACCTTAATTGTTCTTCAATTAGAGCTGTAGTTACTACATCATTCTCAGGAAGAGAAAACCTGAAACGGTGAAGAATAAGACCTGCAATATTCAAATTTGGATAAATTCCAACTACTGCATCAATATATCTTTGGATAAGATTAAAAGAAAAGGTTTCATGATCTACGATTACAAAATTAAAATCAGCAGTCATCATTCCATTGATTGCATGAGGTGTCATGTAAGGGACATTCACCAAGATAATGTCAAATAGTTCTTCTTTCTGTAGTTCTTTATATAAGCTACTCATTTTACGTAATGCTTGACGTATGGATTTATTATCCATATCTTGAGTGAGTCTCAGTTTCTTTGCATCAGGACTACTGGGCATAATACTTACTGGGAAAAGTGGATGAGGTGAAATACTAGGTAATTGTTGTAGCAATTCATCTGTAGAAAAAGGTTTTTCTGTTGTGTACCAATCATTTGTGCTAATAAATTTCGATAAATCCAACCCTGATTCAATTAATGTTGTTGCCATGAGGGGAACCTCGAAATCTAGATCAATCACTAGTACACGATATCCCTGACGTGAAAAACTTTGAGCAAGAGCGATCACCAGTAATACCCTTTCCCAAGGCATTCCTAGAGAAGAGAATGACAATATATTGCACTTTGATGATTCTTTATCTTGCTGTTGTAATTCTCTGGGAGTAATCAAACTACTACTTCCTTTATTTTTTCAACGCATTTTTCCAAGAGATTCTAGCATAGCTAATGTACATTCCTGGATTGAGGCAGTATATGGATGATCAGGATAACTTAAGACAAATATTCGATTAGCCTGTGAACGTGCAACATCACACATGCAATTCAGGGTAGAAAATATGGGGATATTGTTAGAAGATGAAAAATTAGACGCCTCTTCAACAATATGTTTATAGTCATCGTCAGCAAAAGGTAAGGGGGGGTGTGGTTGCCAGTTTTTATGCAAAGCTCTATTAAAAATAATTCCTATAGCTTTATCTGTTGCATATCCTTTAATCATTGCTTCAACCACTAGTTTTGTGCCTTCTAAATCAGACATAGTTGGTTTCATAACAAGTGCTACAATATCAGATATGAAAATTGCATTAGCAACATCCCTTTGTAATCCAGGACCTGTATCGATCACTACGTAATCATATCCGAGATCGTTCTCCAATGTCATCTGTAATTCTATTGTATGATCTAGAGCAGTCTTGAAATCATCACTGGTCAAATTACTAATTGATTGAATTGTCTGAGGTCGTGGATCAGCAACAGCAACTGAGAGCTCACCGTTGTTTTGAATCTTTTCATGAGCGTAAGGAAACAGAATTTCCTCAATTTCGGCATTTCCGAAAATAACTTCATTAATGAAACGATTTTCAGGGTTTTCAAATATACTGAAGAAAGCAGGCCCCAAAAAATCGAAATCGATTAATGCGACTCTCTTTTTCTGTGCTAAAGTAGCCGCTAAATTTACACTTGTCATTGTTTTGCCTGTTCCACCCTTGTAGCTGTTAAAACAAATTGTTACCATAGTGTTTCACATACCAATTCAGTATACAAACGCATTATCGAAATTTTGTTTAAAGGTATCAGTCCGTATGGAGAAATAACTCGCTGGATTCTATTCCTCCAACATCCGTCATAATTGTTAGATGAGAGTTTTTAAGTTTTTAAGTTTATAAGTCCATTTAATTGTCATCAGACATTTAGTTAACCTTAACTTTCTAATAAACGGATAGAACACCTCAATTGTTAACTAAAATGAAAATAAGTAAAATGAAATTCTGTGTAATGGTAAGAAAAAAGATGAAACATCAGAAAATTTGATGAATCATAAATCAATCTTCAGAAATCCCAGAAAGATATTTAGCTATTTTCTTCCTCTCACCTATATCGTATTGTTTCAAAATGGCAATATCTTCCATTACAGGAGATCCACCGCCGTGTACTCCAGCTACAGCCATTACTCCTCCTATCGATGAACAAAGAGTATCGGATAGAGTCCTGAAAAGTCTATAAATATCTTCAGCAGGGATGCCCTCCTTCCGTTTGATATATTTCTTAAGGAATGGTCCTATTTTTTCATCAAAGAAATCTTTTTCAAAGGGTAAGGTCGCAGGTAAACCCCCTGCTAAATCAGCTAAGGTTTCAAGCTCATGATAGTAATTCTTTCCCGCATGTTTTCTTCCAACGTTACAAAACACAGCGTCAGGAATCATAGTCCCTGATTCATCCCTCGTGCCTTTATAAGCGGAAGCGATACCAGCTGCATTAACAAGTTCTGCAACGCTTATCAGATCAGCTAGCTTAGATTGAACATGTTTTTTATTCTCAACACCATTATATTCTGCTACAAGTGCGCTTAAACCCAAAATGATATCAGTTGACGCAGGTTTACAGCCAGTATAACTATGACGATGATATAATGCAAAAAGTAATGCCAACCAACCACCAAATTGGTGTTCACCTTCATTTCCTCCTAAGAAGACTCTTTCATTAGGGATGAAGGCATCATCAAAGATAATAAAATTTTCTACATCACCTTTCTCTCCAGCAGGACAAGAAAGATGCTCACGTTGTTTCATATTTTCAGCACGGGTTACTAAGTAAACATTATCCCAATCACCTGGAATGGCAAAAGAAACTGCATATTGATCCTCTTTATCGGTTAAAAATCGTGTGGGTGTTACAATGATCTCTTCTGCAATTGCTGCGGCTGTAATATGATTTTTAGCACCTCGTACAACGATACCATCATCACGATGCTCAATTACTCTTAAATAAAGGTCCGGATCAGCTTGTTGATGAGGTCTTAGGGAACGATCTCCCTTTACATCAGTCTGAGCACATGTAGCAACGATATCATTTTCCTGCCAGAATTTTAAATATTTTAACCACCTTTCATTGTAAGGTTTTCCTGTCATTGCTTCAGCACGATGAGTAATTATAGAAAGGGCATTCATAGCGTCAATACCCATACATCTGAAGATGCAACCGAAACTTTTACGACAAATTTCCCTTGTCATTTCTTGTTTTTTCATTAAATCTTCCACAGACTGATGAATATGAGTGAAACGATTTATTCTTTCTCCAGATATATGTGAAGTTGCGGTTAATAGATCTTTCATTTTTGGATCATTTACCAAATCAAATGATAATGATATAGTTTTTATAGCTCCTTGAAGTCTGGAATCACTCCGATTCACTTTCTCCCCATTTATGAAGACGTTTGATTTCATTTCGTTTAATCTGTCTCTATAATCTTGAGATGTTTTCATATTACAAATCACACCAAATTTTTCCTTTAAACTTTAGAATCTCAATTTTTTTTTGATTAAAATGCTAATATCCTAAATCTATTTATATTTTACCAACAGAATAGCTTTGTATTCAAAAAAAGGAATTTTAAGGGTAAAAAGAGCTTTTCCCAAAACTAGATTTGAGTGTCTTCTTAGAATTGAATCGCACACTAATCAATGAATTCATCGTAACAAATCTTCATAATTTCAATGAATGATCCATAATAGAATGATGTTGCTGATAAATTAAAGGGGAGGATTTCTAATTGTGCTAGCACATCTTTTTTTGATATATCAAGTCTTTTAGTATCTTTTAAAGCTTTTTCACCTTCATTTATTCTTTTCATGATATCATTGGAAATAACGGGGCAGGAAAATCTACACTCGTGAAACAAATTATTGGTTTAAATAAACCTACAAGGGGTAATGTGATTGTCGATTCTACTGATACTCGGAAAACAACAGCTGCACAATTAGCTCATAAGGTCTCTTTCTTATTTCAAAATCCTGATAATCAGCTATTCGCAGGAAAGGTCATAGATGAAGTGAAATATGCCCCTATAAACTGTAAAGTACCAAAAGAAGAGGCTCTTTTACGATCTCAAGACGCAATCAATGCAGTCAATTTAGAACAATACACAAATCATAATCCTTTAAAACTGTCAATGGGACAAAAACAAAGGGTAGCTGTCGCGAGTGTTCTAGCAATGACACCAAAACTGATTTTGCTTGATGAACCGACAACTGGCCAAGATCCAACTTCATTAGAGGGAATTATGAACCTTATGAAGAAAGAGTACCAAGAAAATACTAATATAATCATGATTACTCATGATATGAATCTCGTCGATCGAGTAGCCAACAGAGTTTTAGTGTTGAGCAATAACAAGATAATCGCTGATGGGAATACTGATGTCATATTTTCTAATAAGAATGTTTTAGAGAAAAGTAACTTAAAAGCACCTTTACGTGTACAAATGCTCTCTATCTTGAAGAATATGAAGTAATTCTTAGAGTTTTTTGTTATATCCCTAATGTCGGAACTTCATTAATACCTAACATTTTTTTTCAGTTTGTAATATAGTACATTAAATCACTGTATGAAGCTGTTAAGAATGAAGAAACAATTTAATGTTGTTCAAGTCGGATTAGGTCCAATGGGGAGATTGGTTACAAAACTCCTAATAGAACGTAAAAATATTAATCTTTTAGGTGTAATAGATATAGATCCTGAGCTGAAAGGAAAGCGATTGACAGATATTATCGAGTTATCGGATTGTCCAGACTTATTGATCAAATCTGATTTGAAAGCAGGCTTAACTGGTAAACAGGTTGATGTGGTTATTGTAGCTACCGCTTCATCCTTGAAAAAAGTCTCACCTATAATTAAAATTGCGGTTCAACATGGATGTAACGTTATATCTATTTGTGAAGAATTATCATATCCTTTGATGACTTTTCCCAACATTTCAAAAGAACTAGATCAAATAGCTAAGAAGAATAATGTATCTATTACCGGAACTGGAATTAATCCAGGTTATTTGATGGATTTATTACCAATTGTATTAACAGCGCCTTGTAAGCATGTTGAAAGTATCAAAGTGACACGAATGATGAATTCAGGCAGAAGACGTGAACCTTTTCAAAGAAAAATTGGTACTGGACTTACACCCAAAGAATTTAAGCGAAAAATTGACTCAAAAGAAATCACAGGTCATGTGGGCTTAACTGAATCAATTCATATGATTGCAGATGCTCTAGGATTTGAATTTGACGAAATAATTGAATACACTCCCAAAGCAATTCTCGCAGAAAAAGAGTTTACAACGTCCTATAAAGAGATAATCAAAGCAGGATATGTGTGTGGTTTAAGAAGTATTGCAGTGGCCAAAAAAGATGGTATAGATATTATCTATCTTGACTTTCAAGCATACGCAGGAGATCATGAGGAGTATGATAGTGTAATTATTGAGGGAACCCCTAAAATTGAGCAGAAAATCATTGGTGGAGTTCATGGTGATCTAGGAACCAGTGCTATGGTCGTTAATCTAATACCTAAAATGTATACTGCTAATCCAGGATTGTATACGATGAAAGATTTACCAGTTCCCTGTAATACTGAGAGAATCTGGAAGAAATGATAGAGAAGATCCAACCAAAAAAAATGAATAAGAAGATGTGATTCGTGACCTTTCTAGAAGATGAAGTTAAAGAATTTCGGAAAAATCATAAACGCTCGGAATTACTATGGGAGCGATCTAAAAAAGCTTTAGCGGGTGGAGTGTCTCATAATATTAGAAATTTCGGACTTCCTCTAGTGGGAGGATTCCCGATTTTTATTACCAATACCAATAGGAAAACAGTTACTGATATTGACGGCCATGATTATGTAGATTATTGGGGAGGCCATTTTTCCCAATTGATTGGTCACAATGATCCACGAATCCGTGAAGTAGTAGAAAAGCGATTACAATTTGGATGGCATCCTGGTATGGTTATCGAGGAGCAAACAGCTTTCGCTGAAAGGATTATTGAAAATTCATCCAGTTTAGAGAAACTTCGATTTTGTACATCTGGTACCGAGGCGACTATGTATGCGACTAGACTAGCACGTAGTTACACAAACCGGAAAAAGGTTGCAAAAGCAAAACTCGGGTGGCATGGAGCCAATGATACACTTTTTTATAATGTTACCTTTCCTTTTACTGGAAGAGACACACCAGGAATCCATTCTATCAACGATGCAGGAGTAATTACCTTTGACATTAACAATGAATCAACGTTTGAGGTATTAAAACAAAATAAGAATGAACTCGCTGCTGTGATTATTGAGCCAGTTCTGGGAGGAGGAGGAGGAATTTCAGTTTCAGAGGAGTTCTTAAAGCATATTCGAGAACTAACTGAAGAATATGGTATTATCCTAATACTGGATGAAATCATTACAGGTTATAGATATCATTACGGTCTATATCAAGATATCCTCGGAATAAAGGCAGATCTAACTACAATGGGGAAAATTATTTCAGGAGGGTTCCCAGTAGGTGTAATTGGGGGAATGAATGATATTCTTGACTTAGCAAATCCAACACAAGAAGAATCCACTTTAATAGGAGGAGGGACATTTTCTGCTTTTCCCCTTAGTATGACAGCTGGATTAAAAACCTTTGATATACTTGAGAAAAGCGCTAAAGATTATGAACGGATTAATAAGCTTGGAGAAAATGTAGTAGTAAAGTTAAATGGAATTTTTGAAAGCTCAAATTCGAATTTTGTTGCAGTAGGAAAAGGTTCAATGGTTTTTGTTCACTCAATTGAGGATTTTTCTTTGGATCAACCAATAAATGAATCAATAACAAATAAAAATAGAGAAACAGAGTCATTACTGCAGTTATGTTTATTAAACCGAGGTATCACTGGATATCATGGGTTAGGAGGCCTCAATTTCTGCCATGATAAAGATGATTTAGAGAAAACAATTCAAATTATTACAAGTATAATCGAATTTTTTAGTTAAATATGATGGTGCAAAGTATGTCAGATAATAAAAAGGGTAATCAAAAATTTGATGTTAAAGTAGAGATGGAAAAACCCAAAAGTCCTCCAGAAGAAGAGTTAGTAGAAACCAAACACTCAGCTAAAATCAATGGAGAAGAGATTTCCTATACAGTAAATGTAGGTACAATTATCATTAAGGAGGAGGAAGAAAAAAAGGAACCTCAAGCTAAAGCCTCAATCTTTTTCATTGCTTATACTCAAGATAATAAAGTGACGGAAAAAAGGCCTTTAACCTTTTCTTTTAATGGAGGGCCTGGATCATCTTCGGTATGGTTACATCTAGGTGTTCTTGGACCATATCGAGTTATTGCTGAAAAGAACGCTCAACCCGTATCTCCTCCTTATCGATTAATTAACAATGAATATTCATTACTTGATGTAACTGATTTAGTCTTTATTGATCCCGTCAGCACTGGATATTCTCGAGCTGTCCCTGGTGAGAAGAATAAGAAATTTCATGAATATAAGCAAGATATAAAAACTGTTGCAGAATTCATTAGACTCTATTCATCCCGTTATAAACGATGGACCTCTCCTAAATTTCTTATAGGTGAAAGCTATGGAACAACGCGAGCGGCTGGTTTAGTAGGACATTTACAAAAGGAATTAGGTATGTATCTTAATGGTATCATGCTTATTTCTTCTATTCTTAATTTTCAGACGGCTCGATTTATACCTGGGAATGATCTTCCCTATGTTCTTTTCCTGCCAACTTATACGGCAACAGCATGGTATCATAATCAGCTTGAAGAAAATCTTCAGACTAACCTTAAGAAAACACTTTCAGAAGTGGCTGAATTCGCTTCAACTGAGTATAATTTAGCTCTGATGAAAGGAGATACCATATCTGAGGAGGAACGTGTTCAAATCACGAAAAAGCTAGCTAAATATACAGGATTGTCTGAACAATATATCAATGGAACCAATTTAAGAATTAATATCCATAAATTTGTGAAAGAGCTGTTAAGAACCAGTCATCGCACCGTAGGACGGTTAGACAGTCGCTACACAGGAATTGATAGAGATGATTCAGGTGCTGAGGTGGAATATGATCCTAGTTATGCTGCAATACAAGGACCTTATACAGCCACATTGAATGATTATGTACATCGTGAATTGAATTTCAAGAGTGATCTTCCGTATGAAATTTTGGCGCCCATATACACAGATTGGAAATTTGAGGATTACCATAATCAATACCTTAATGTTGCTGAAACTTTACGAGAAGCTATGAGTATGAACCGATTCTTGAAAGTTTTTATTGCAAATGGGTACTTTGATTTGGCTACTCCTTTCTTTGCAACAGAATATACATTCAATCATCTCGGGTTAGACTCTACCCTCCGCGATAACATCTCAATGGCATACTACGAGGCAGGCCATATGATGTATTTACACGATCCTTCTCTAGCAAAAATGAAAGAGGATTTAACAGCTTTTATCCAATCTGTTAGTGCTGATATTAAGTAGTTTAACCTAATGATTCTATTTAACTGCCTAGAATGATTCTTAGCTAAGAAACCTTTCAATGTTATTCCAATAAAAATCTTCTAAAAATGACAGAGGTTGATTTAAACTATTGATATAAGTGGGTGGATTTGGATTATCACTATCTTCAAAAGGAAGCTCTACCTCACGAGCATTGGATTCCCAAAATAACCTTTGTGCCCAATAACGTGATGCTAAATAATGTTCATCACGATCTTGCCAACCTACTGATAAATCAGTAGCAAAAACGATTCTTTTTTGGAATTCTTTCAAGAATTGCTTTGATTTTTGGATATTTTTACCTAATTCCCTAATCATCCACTTTGTTGAAGCTGTATCGATGAAAAGATTAGGAAAACGTTTGAGAATGTTGGAGAGTTTATTTAAATCCTCAGGTAAACTCCCAAAATGAACACTTATCGCTCTTAACGATGGATGACGCTCTAGAACCGTTAAGAACTCCTCAATTGCTTGATCTTTTGTTCTATACAAATCCTTGTCTAAATATATTGTCTTATACCAATAATCTGGATCAGCAACATGTACATCGATGGGAATGTTGTAATCCTCAATGCGAGAAAATACAGGTTCGAAGAGAGGATCTGAAATAGAAAATTTCTTCTCAGCATTGAAATAATCAAGGAATCGAGGACCAAACCACATCTTACACATTTTATAATCATTTGTATGAGCTTCATCAACAGCGAGGAGTAATTTCTCTGGATCCTGTTTAGCAAATCCATCCATAGGAAGGTACATAGCAAATTCTATTTTTGATGCACGGCCATTCTTCTCTAGTATAGATTTAACATCTGGGGTGGCTATCCCCATGAAACGAGAAACCCCATATGTGGTACCCCATTTTTCTAAATCATTAAATGCATCTGCATCCCAAATGTGGACATGTGCATCCCACATTCTAGTTTTAGACTCCTTAAGTCCTAATAATGGCGTATCAATATCGAATTTCAAGTAATCCCTCAATCTATCTAAAGTAGGCCTTCTATTGTAAGTATTCGTATAGATCAGCATGAGTTAACGCTTTTTCTTCAAATGCTCTCCATATTTTCGACCTATCCTGTGTTTCTTCGATATTTTTGAGCTCCTTTATTAGGAATGCTTCTTTAACCTCTCCAATACAAAGCGATATTCCATTATATTTAAATTCCTTTATTAGTTCACAATGCAAAGCTAGTATTGCCACCTCTAACACAGGGGGCCATACATCTTTTGTTTTAATATTTGAATTCTTAAGATAACCTAATTCTTTAAATTTATCAAAACTGTTACCTGATAAATATCCTACCGCGTCAGCAATTTTCATACTCAATTTACTTTTATTTAAAACATTTATTGTGAATCTTTTTGTATCTTGATATTTATTAAGGATTTATTACCTGGATCTACTGATATCAATATTGTTGGAGGTTTCCAATGAATGCTAGTCGAATGCGACAAAGTAAAAGCATTTGGATTACCATTTTTATCAAATGTTGTAACAACCGTACTAGCTCTGATAGGAAAAATCTAGCAAAAATTGCTTACACCAGCTAAAAATACTTGAAAAAGCAAAACAAAAAGCGAAAATATGTATGTCAGAATAGAAAAGGCAACAACACTGCTAAGATTGGTTAAAAGCACATTTAGAAGGCCGAAAATTGTGGTTATGCACGAATCAGTTCATAAAAAGTCACTAGAAGAACAACTGGTTAAAGATGTCTTGGCAATCCTTACCAGTTTTGCGGGAAAATTGCATCGAGCACGACGAGGGAACTAAACAAAAAATGAGTCATTTTTGTCATTTTCACATATGTGTGGGGTGCTAAACCAAAACAAAAGGTTTAAATAACCCAAGAAAGCTCTTATTCACAGAGAATTGATTCCACTTTCCCCTATTTGTAGGAAACAAAAATGACAGACCAGTTACAAGCCAAGCTTGAACGACCAGTCAAACGCACCTACACAATCGGGGTACGACTCGAAGGTACCACCCGAAAACAACGTCGCCAAAATGAATTACGAGCAAATGAGATCATTAGAGACTTACAACAGACAATTGGACAGCTAGTTACCCCCACTAAAATGGATGAAACCTTGCGATTCGTTCGCCAAGAAAAATTCCTGTCAGGAACGAAAGGCGCCGGCAAAATAGCCACCTATTTCAAGGATCGCAGTAATCTCGGACAGGTCGCCTATGTTACCCTGTTAGCTGCAGCGAACGGCATCCTCGATCGCGAGCGAAAAATTCAGCAGTTTTCCACGTTTTTACAGGAAGATCAACAGGCCGCGGTCGAATGGTTAATCTTTGGACGCTCCCCTTATTTGGAATGGAAGCTCCAACATCGATTAATGGTCGCATATGATTACAGTCGAAACCTCATTCATTCTGCCAGGCGTACACTTGATCCCCATCTCTCACCAGAACATCAATTATTATCCTCGTTACCTGAAATATCTAGAAAGGAAATACTGGTAGCTATTGAGCAATTCTTTCATTCGATCATCGAAACCTTTACTAAAGAAGAGAAATTATCCCTTCGTCAAAAAAGTTTCAATAAAAAGCTTACATTAATCCATCAACACCGTCAGTTAATTACAGAGGCTTTATATCGGTGGATACTTGAGTGGAATAGCTTGATTAAGGATTCATCTCCTCATCTTTCACGTTGGCGCCAGTTTAAACAATTTACTCGGGGAGTGGAAGAGTGGGTGGAAATCATTACCGAAAAAAAAATTAGAAAATATAGTTATCTGTCTGTTTTGCGTGGATGTCTTGTTTCAGCACTTTTTCCCTGGTATCAAGAGGGAAAAACTGTGAAAAAATTGATAGAGAACGGAACGATCTGTGCGGAACACCTAACAGCTAAACCCTTTCGAAATAACCCAATTAAACCAAAGAAAACAAATAAAGGACATAGTTTAATCCCTTTAAGCTTATTAATGGGTAGTAAATATGTAGTTGGTCGGCCTGGGAGTAGTACCGTGATGACCAAATTAGCCACAAAGGAGAACGGCTTTGCGATCACCATTTGGCCTCCTCGGCGGAAGAAAGAGACCCTGGTTGCTCAGCTACGATTTCATCGTAGACTCCGCGAGATGTTTGCAAATGGGGCGAAGTTAGCTCTCCTTATTCTCCGAAGTACCCCAGGCCCCTCTGGCAAAATTCTAATCGAACTCGTTCTGGAGGGTCAATACTGGATGTTCTTGAGTAAACGTTGCTTTGAAAATCTCCCGCTAGAAATTCAGCTTCCAGTAGAGCCTATAAAAGGGATTGGTTTAGATATCAATCGGATCAGTCGGTATATGTTGACATATTCGGAAGAAGTGACTCTTCCTGCTGATGTTCATGCAGCTATTCGCCATTACCTTCATCTTGAGCAAGTCTTGAAAAAGCTTCATCGTGGATTAACTATTCACACCCGTCTCTGTGAAAATAATATTGAACCTTCCTCGTCTGTTCATCAAGCAAGGTATAAAAAGCTCATACTGGAGCTCACCTTAGTATATGCTCGTCGTGCTAGAATTCGCAAGGAATTACACCGCTTAAGCTGCACTGTAACTACCCAGGTCTTACTCAAGGCAAAGAGTCCGATTTTTTGTGTTGAGGATTTGCAATTGACTGCTCGGGGCACTCGTTACGCGCTAGCTAAAGCTATCTTGAATATGCCAGACGAGATTGATCTCTATGAGCGAGCCATCTTACTTGTTTTCTATCTAACTGGCACAACTGTTGCTATTCGACGTGTTGATCCTCGTTCTACCAGTCAAGGTAAACATATCGATTGTTCTGCTAATCCTGTAGGTAAAGTGCTTCGTTCTCGTGATTCTTATGATCTTGCACCTTGTTCTGCTTGTGGGTCTTTGGTTAACACTCATCACAATGCTGCCTGTCTTATCCGTGACAAGGGGTTATTGCAAGTTTGTCCTCCTTAATCTTATTAAGGTTAATTCCCTCGCTGTTCGCATTACCAGCGATGGTATACTCTTCTTACTCTTATGAGTAAGTTTGAGCGAAATCATAGTATGCGTAGGTACAGGAACAAAAAGGTTAGACAGTCTGATATTTGATTTTAACATTTTATTTACGAATTTACGTATTCAATTCACCGATACATTAACCAATCAGCAGAATTATCAAATAATTATGATTGAGATAAATTAGCCAAAATAATTAAATAGAATTAACGCTGCGAACAACGAAAATAACCAATAGTAGTATATTCTTAAAACAACAAAAAACCTTGATATATTTGTGGTATTAATTATGTCTCAATTGGTCTATATCCCAATTAAAGCTATATTGTTTGATTTTGACGGGACGCTAGTAGACACTAAATCTTATTATTTTGGTTTGCTAGCACAATATCTTAAAACAGATGCTTCCCAAGTAATTGCCCTAGCAAACGAAATTACCTTTTCTAAGCTATCTCAGTATGAAAAAAATGTCAAATGGCATATTGTGCGAACTCTGTATAAAGTTTCACGAGCTTCAGGACATAGCCACCTTAAATCATTTCGTGCAACTATTTTTGTTGGAAGAAACAGTACCAAGCTATTTTCCAATGCTAAGCCAACAATTGACACTATAGCGGCTTTAAGAAGATTAAACTCCTCCAACATTAAACTGGCTATCATAAGCTTTTCATCACGAAAAAAGATTCAAACATTTTTAACAACTCATCTAAAAAGATCCAAATTTTTCTCTGAAGACAATATTCTAGCTGAAGGAGAGTTTGCTACAAAGGAAGAGGGAATAGTTCATTTTGTACGTAAATTTAATCTGACAGATACACCCCGTAGCTGTGCCATTGTGGGTGATCTTGGTGGAGACACTATCTCGGGGAAGAATATTGGGATAACAACATTCGGTTTGACAACAGGATTTTCTACTTCTGATATTCTAGCTAAAAATAAACCAGATGCTATTTATGATACTCTATTAGAGATGGAAAAGTCCGTACATCTCTTTCTTGCAGAAGACAAATGAAATACTGGTTCAAAACATTTTCAATTACTTCAACAAGATTTAAAAAGCTCTTGAATTAGCAGTTAAGAAATATTAGAAACAGAAGGACCATCTATCCTTATTTTTATTGTTATTAATTTCATAAGTGACAATAGTGATATAATTTTGGTATATGGAAGAGTTCTCCGTTGGATTTTTACACGATTTAGTAAGAGAAGATTACCCATTATTAACGGAAAAATGACACTTAAAGGACTTCAGGGCCAAGTGGAAGTAATACGTGACAAATGGGGTATTCCTCACATTTATGCAGATAATGATCACGATCTTTTTTTCGCTCAAGGGTTTGTACAAGCTCAAGACAGATTGTGGCAAATGGAAATAAACAGAAGAACTGCAAAAGGGACTCTAAGCGAATTATTTGGTGAATTAGCACTAGATACAGATAGAACAGCTAGAACATTTGGTTTTGCACGACTTGGAAAGATTGATTGGGAAAATTCTGATGAGAAAGTAAAGGCTGTGATACAAGCCTATTCTGATGGAGTTAATGCTTTCCTTGAACATCCATCCTCAAAGCTACCATTCGAATTCTCACTGATTCGATACAAACCAAAGCCTTGGAAACCAGAGGATAGTCTAGTATTCTCTCGTGTTATGTTATGACAATTATCTCATGCATGGTATGGTGAAATTATAAAAGCAAATATCATTGCTAAAGTAGGAGAAAAGAAAGCAGCAGAGTTAGACATACAATACTTAAAGGAAAATCCAAGTACAATACCTCATGGAATTGAATTTAATCTACTTAACAAAGATGGAACATTACGGAAAGGAAACGGTCCCTTTCTATCACGAAGTCAGGGAAGTAATTCATGGGTAATTTCAGGCGTAAAATCAGAAAGTAACCATGCTTATTTATGCAATGATATGCATCTCCAACTTATGTTACCCAGTATCTGGTATGAAACACATTTAATAAGCGAAAATTTTAACGTGTCAGGTGTATCTCTCGTTGGAGTTCCAATGGTCTTGGTTGGACACAACAATAGCATCGCGTGGGGATCTACATTAGCTTTTACTGATGCAGAGGATTTATTTGTTGAACAATTTAATCCTGATAACCCCCAACAATATAAATTCAAAGCAAATTGGCTCGAAGCAGAGGAAATTGAAGAAAAAATTATAGTTAAAGGTAAACCAGAACCTCATATTGAAAAGGTACTCATAACACAGCATGGCCCCATCATCAGTGATGTTGTTGGATACACAAATGAACGAATTGCAGTTAATTCAATGGCCCTAAGACCCAGTAAGGCAATAACTGGGTATTGGTTATTAAACCAAGCTAATATTTGGGATGAATTTGTGGAAGCAATGCGGAACATTGATGCCACTCAGTTAAATATGACGTACGCAGATATTCATGATAATATTGGGTATTGGGTTACAGGAAAAGTGCCAATAAGAGCAAAAGGAAGTGATGGGTCAATTCCTGTGCCTGGTTGGACTGGAATACATGAGTGGATAGGGGAAGTACCATTTGAAGAAATGCCTCATGCATATAATCCTCAAGATGGATATCTTGTCACATGTAACCATAAAATCGTCCCTGATGACTATCCCCATCACCTTGGTAATGTTTGGATGAATGGTTATCGAGCTAGAAGATTAGAGGAAATAATTGAGGGGAAAACAAAGCTTTCAATGCAGGATTTTAAAGGAATGCATATGGATTTTAAGAACCTTGCAGCAAGGGATTTTATCAATAAAATTAAGAATATAGAAAGCACTGATCCGAACATTACATTTGCAATCAACTTATTAAATGAATGGGATTTCAACTTAACTGCTGATTCTATAAGTGGAACAATTTACGAAGTTCTTCGTTATTTCATCGTTAAAATATTCTAGAAAAAGGCGTTGGAAAAGAATTAGCTTTATCCATCATGGGTAAAGGATTCAACCCTGTTCTGTATCATGCCAATGAATTCTATGGTAATGATACAGTTATCCTGCTTCGATTATTGGATAATCCAAATTCATGGTGGATTAAACAAGCGGGAGGAATTGAGGAACTGATTAATAGAAACCTAGCAGCTACTATTAACTGGCTTCGGAAAAATCTTGGCAAACAACAAAGTAATTGGCAATGGGGAAAATTACACCGTGTGAACTTCAATCATGCTATGGGATTGCAAAAACCGCTTGACAAAGTTTTCAACAGAGGAAATATCCCTATTGGTGGTGATACGGATACTCTTTGTCAAACAGCATTTCATGCAGAAGATCCCTATACAGTAAATGCCTGGGCACCGTCACACAGGCAAATTATTGATATGAACAATTTCTCAAATTCTTTCATGATATTTGCACCAGGACAATCGGGCCACCTTGGAAGTAAGCATTATGATGATTTAATCGAATTATGGCATAAAGGAGAATATCACCCCATGCTTTGGAAGAAAGATGAAATTGAAGCCAACTCCGAGGGAAAGTTAAAATTAGAGCCTAGTAGATCTCAATAATTTAATTGATTCAGATTGGAAATTCTAATAAATGCAGTTACATAGGTTAACATTGGATCTAGACTTCAATCCATCCTTTCGCTTTTTCTATCGCTTTATTCCAGTAATGAATCATTGATTTTCTTTGGTTTTCATCCATTTGTGGTTTGAATATTCTATCCACTACCCACTTTTCTCTGAGTTCGTCAATATTTTCCCAAAATCCAACTGCAAGACCAGCTGCATATCCAGCTCCAAGTGCAGTTGTTTCCTCGATTTTGGGACGAACACATTCAATATTTAACAGATCTGCTTGAAATTGCATTAAAAGATTGTTTTTTGACGCTCCCCCATCACCACGAAGCGAACGAAGCTTAATTCCACTATCCTTTTCCATGGCACGGAAAACATCAAACGACTGAAACGCAATAGATTCAAGTACAGCTCGTGTAATCTGTGCCCTACCGCTTCCACGAGTTAAACCAACTAGAGTACCTCTTGCAGTTACATCCCAATGGGGAGAAAATAGTCCCACAAACGCCGGTACAAAATATACACCGCCATTATCAGGAACAGAAGCAGCTAAAGTCTCGGATTCTGATGCTGATGAAATTATTCGCAAAGCATCTCGTAACCACTGAATGGCAGCACCTCCAATTGCAACGCTCCCCTCTAATGCATAAACAATCTCATTACCTAACCCATATGCAACTGTTGTAAGTAATCCTGATGGAGAGCTCACAATTTTTTTCCCAGTATTCAATAGTAAGAAGTTACCAGTTCCGTAGGTATTTTTTGCATTACCAGGATCAAAACATGTTTGACCAAATAATGCTGCCTGTTGATCACCAAGATCACCAGATACGGGAATCTCACCAGATAATCCTTTAAATTTCGCATATCCATAAAGATTTGGGTCGGATGAAGGACGTATTTCAGGTAACATAGATTCAGGAACATACAGATGTTCACACAATTCTCCATCCCAGCTTAATTTTTTGAGATCCATTAGCATGGTTCTTGATGCATTTGAAACATCTGTAACATGAACACCTCCCTCTATTCCTCCTGTAAGATTCCAGATTAACCAAGTATCAATGTTTCCAAAGATTAAATCTCCTATTTCAGCTTTTTCTCTTGCTCCTGAAATATTATCCAGCAACCAGCTTATTTTTGGACCTGAAAAATAAGTAACAATGACTAAACCAGTTTGTTCCTTAAATAAAGTTTCTAATCCCTGATCTTTTAGCTTCTTACAGATGTCATTAGTACGAACACATTGCCATACAATTGCATTATGGATTGGTTTTCCTGTATTCTTATCCCAAACAATGGTAGTTTCACGCTGATTAGTAATTCCAAAGGCAATAAGGTCACTAAGTGAAATGTTGGTTTTGTTTAAAGTTTCCTTAATAACATATTCAGTATTCCGCCAAATTTCCAATGGATCATGTTCAACCCAACCTGGTTTTGGAAAGATTTGCTCATGCTCTTTGTAATGTGACCCTAAAAGTGTGCTATCGTGATCGAAAATCATGAACCGAGTACCTGTAGTTCCTTGGTCTATTGATCCAACATATTGTTCCTTTACCATTGTTCTATCTTCTTTAGAATAAAAAATTTACATTTAAATTACTAAACTCGTCCTAATTGCTCTTCAATCATTTTTCTAACTTTTTCATAAGCAGGAGTAATCTCACGATTGTTTATGAAAATGACTTGATAACTCTTTGTAGGGAGATATAAATCTTGAAACTCATCCAGAATCCTTTTTTTAACAACAAGAATATTGCTTTTTTTGCGTGAAATTACTACATCCAAAATTGAATGATACCCTTTTCCTTGTAGCTCTAAAAGTCCAATTTCATCTAGAAAAAGGAAATCACAGTCCAAATCTGATCGTATAGCGGATATTGCTTTCTCCATATTCTCTTTATGTATCCGAAAATTCCCGATGGAAACAAAATCTTCATTTTCGTTCGCTTCGAAGGGAATTCTGGAACCCAAGGAAACTAAATAGAACGATTTTTTGTCATTCTGTAATGTAATAACTCCACCAGCCTTAATGCCCTGAATGTATAGATATTTCAGCAATTGCAAACAGAAAGTTGACTTTCCTTCTCCTTTTCGCCCCGTAACTATTATAGAG
>SDBT01002644.1_pt1 | contig 31486 bp, 25 predicted proteins | sample 2277101 | NCBI WGS metagenome assembly SDBT01 (sample SAMN10404973, study PRJNA504765) | marine sediment metagenome | isolation source: marine sediment core GS10_PC15, 103 cmbsf | place: Arctic Ocean: Southern Knipovich Ridge | collected 2010 | reverse complement strand
CCCGCCGGCCTCGAAGACTTGGCCCGGTTCGATCAGTTCGTCGGGCGGTGGCGCGGTCAGGGGCAGCCCGAACGCCCCGGAAAGGTTTAGAACGGGGTCGGTGAGCATGGGCGCGTCGCCTCTGGGCGCGACGAGGCCTGCTTCGGGCCAGACAGAGCAGACCGCCTCCACGCCGGCGATGTGGTCGCCGTGGCCGTGGGTGAGCAGAACCTTGTCGAGATGGATGCCTTGTGCCCGGAGTTGCCGGATAACCGCCTCCGGTCCCATGCCGGGGTCGATCAGCCAGGATTCCGACCCCATGAGCAGCAGGTAGGTGTCGGTCTGCAGCGGACCGGTGACGAACGTTTGGACTTCTAAGGCCACTCTCCCCCCCTACTTCTGGCTGAGGTAGTCGTTGATGATCTGCCTGACGTCGCAGTCGGCCCCTTGCCCTTCGGTTAGGCCGATGATCTCTCGCTCCCCCAGGGCGTTCTCGACGCTGTCGGAGGCGTGGGCGCCGTTGCGCATCAGGTCCTTGCCGAAATCGCTGCGAACGGTGCCCGGCTCGGCCTTGGTGGGGTCCGTGGAACCCAGGACGTTGCGGATTCTCGCAATCGCGTCGGGCCCTTCGTAGAGCATGGCCAGGCACTTGGTGCGGCTGGCGGTGGCCTTCTCGTCCGGGTCGGCGATGTCCTCGGGGTTGACCCCGGTCATGTATTCGACGATTCGATTGAACTCGGTGGTGGCGTTGCGCTCGGCCAGCCGCTCGGCCAGGGCCTCGGCGTCGACCATAGTGAAAGGGAACCCGAAGGCGTTGTGCAGGCGCTGATAGATTTCCCGGGTGACGTTGCCCCTGAGCTTATGGACGAAAATCTCCTTGAGCGGTCCGTAGAATTGCTCGCCCTGGGCGACCGTCATGTTGAAAAGCTTAGCGGCGACAATGCGCAGCCCGGTGAGGCTGAACGTGTCGATGATGTTCCCCGGCCGGCGGCTGCGACGATAAAAATTATCCGGCTTGATCAGGACGACGGAGACCTCCGGTTGCCGGTCGTACTTGATTTGCCCGCTGAGCACGCCCCCGTCGGACAGCGCGTAGTCGGCGAACAGGCGAAGATGCCGGTCGTTGAGATCTGGATTGGGGCAGGTTATCACCGCCGGCTCGAAGTGGCGGATGCCGCCATCTTCGTCGCGGATCAGGTCGCCGTAGGTTCCGCGGATCGTGTCGCCGACGGGCTGCTCGGTGAACCCCCCGATGACGTCTTGCTTGAGATGCCTTACGGCGTTAGGGCCCTTGAACAGCAGCAGCATGCATCGCGGAAGATATCCCAGCCGATTGTCCTGGCGCAGCCATTCATCAATGTATCGCAACCAGGCTTCTCGCATCCCCGGATCGATATCCTTCGGGCAGATGATGTGCTTGTAGGCGTCGAGGAATTCGTTGGAGAAGACGTACATCCTCGCCGCGACGAAGTCCAGGCGCGCGTGGGCGAGCAGCCGACCGATGATTCCGCCGGTCCGGCTCTTGTAAAGACTGTAAGGCGTAATCAATGCGTAGGCTAGTTGGTCCGTCACGGAAGTCTCTCCTCGCTCTGCCGGCCGCGTTGGCCATCGCTGGAAGAGTCAAAAACCTAGCAGATGGCCTCGGGCCGGACAAGCCTTTTGTGGGGCCTGCTCGCACGGCCAGGTTCGGGGCAGCCGAAAGAGCCTTTGACATATCCGCATCGGCCACTATAATCGCCGCGACCTGCCGGGGCTTGCAGTTCTTTCCCCATTTCCCGGCCAGGACGCGCGAGATTACGATGAAGGATCATCCCGGCGGCATGGCGAAAGCATGGGTCTTGGCCGTTTGTGTCGCGACGGCTGCACCTGCGTTCGGCTTCACGTCCCAGTTGGTGGAATACCTCCACGAAGACGTCTATATCCAAGGCAAGGAGATTCACGCCTTTGCCGACCAGGGCCAGCCCGTCACGATCGTGTTGGGGGATTTCAGCCTGCGTATGGGCGACCGGTTGGCCAGCGGTCGGGACGCGGTGATTTGGGTGACGACTCGGCGTATCGGCCCGGTGGAGCGGCATGATCTGGTCGTCTACGTCGAGGGCGATGCCAAGGTGCTTGAGCTCGGCGCGGAAACCTCCGACGAGACGATACTGTTGACACTTCACAGCGATGGGCGCATCACCGCCTCCGGGCGCCTGAGCCGACAAGATCTGCGTGATTTTCCGCTGTATCAGCGTGCCCTGAGGGCTCGCCGCCGCGGCCTGGCGCAACCGGAGCCCCAACCGCTGGCGGAGTTGGCGCCTGACCGCCGGCTACCGACGGATATGGCGGCGACCGCTCCGGCCGAGCCGACCGAGGCCGCGCCGGAAGCCCAGCCCCCTTCGCAAGTCAAGGAGCCCGCCGTCCCCAGGCCGGTCAACTACCACGCCGAGCACCTGACCAGCAAACTCATAGACCAGGAACCGCAACCGCGGCGGGCCATCGTCCTTCGCGGCGATGTGTACCTCTCCCAGAGCGACCCGGACAGCGAAATGTTCCTGGAGCTTCGCAGCCAGTCGGCGGTCATGTTTACTTTGCCTGGGGAGGATGAAGAAGATGAGGAGACCCCTGGGGCCGCTAGCCTGCGATTAGAGACCGGCAGGGAAACGCCGGAAGGGGTCTACCTGGAAGGGGACGTGATGATCGCCAGGGGCGAGCGATACTTCCGCGGCCCGGCGGCGTATTATGACTTCACGACGGATCGTGCGATTATCATCGATCCGGTCTTCCGAACCATTCAGGAGCAGCGGAACATCCCCATCTTTGTTCGGGCCAAGGAGGCCCGCACCCTCTCGGCGAGGGAGATATGGTTCAAGGACGCCAGGGTCTCCAGCAGCGACTTCTACACCCCATCCTATCATATCGGCGCCAGTCGGGTGAACCTGATCGATACGACCCCATACGACGAGAAGGGGGTTCGCATCGGCCCGCGAAGCTGGGAAGGCAAGCTGACCCATACGACCTTCAACGTCCGTTCCGTGCCGATCCTCTATTGGCCTTACATCCACCAGGACTTTACCCAGGGGCACACGGCCTTGCGGAAGGCGCAGATCGGCCAGAACGGAGACTTCGGGTTCGGGCTGGAGACGGAATGGCATCTCTTTCGCCTGCTCGGGCTGATTCGCCCGGAGGGCTACGACGGCAGGCTGGAATTGAATTACTATGAGCGAGGCATGCTGGCCGGGGCCCGCCTGGAATATGATCGGCCGACCTACAGCGGCTACGCGCTGGCTTATGGCCTGATCGACCAGCAGGAAGAAGATGATTTCGGCGACGAGCGGGCGGATCTGGCTGCCCCGCGGCAGCGAGGGCGTTTCCTCTTCCGCCACAAGCAGTTCATGGCCCAAGATTGGCTGCTGCAATTGGAGACCAGCTATATCTGCGACCGGAATTTTGCGGAGGCCTTCTTCCCCAGCGAGTTCTACGCCGGCAAGGAGCAGGAGACGCTGTTGTACGCCAAGAAGCAGCGGGACAACTGGGCCCTGACGGGATTGGCCCAGTATCGCCTGAATCGCTTCGATACGCAGACCGAGTCGGCGCCCGACGTGGCGTTCTATCTGCTGGGTGAGCCGCTGCTGAGGGATCAGCTCAGTTTCTTCAGCGAATCGCGCGCCGGTCTGAAGCGTTGGCGCCCGGCCAACGACATCCTAGGCGCCGGCCGGACCGACAGCGACCTGTTCGCCCGCCTGGACACGCGCAACGAGGTGAATTGGCCGATACACCTCGGGCCGATGAACATCGTCCCCTACGCCATCGGGCGCTTGACCTACTGGGAGGACATGCCTACCGACGGCGAGCGCCGCCGGCCTTACGGCCAAGCCGGCATCCGCGCCAACATGCACATCTGGCGCGTGTACAACAACGCGATTAGCCGACTCTGGGACGTTAACCGTCTCAAGCACGTTATCACGCCGGAAGTCGTGGCGTTCGTCAGCGACACAGCCGGGGTCGATCCCGACGAGCTGTTTCCCATGGACGCGGACATCGAGCGATTGCTGATCCGTCAGAGCGGGGTGGCCGTTGGCCTGCGGCAGCGGCTTCAGACTAAACGCGGCCCGGCCGGGGACCGCAGGACGGTCGACTGGATGCGGTTGAACATCCTGGCGGGCTTCTACGACAACGGCCCGGACAGTCGACTCTCCAACGGCGATTTCTTCTGGTATCGCCCGGAATACAGCCTGGGGCGGAATCACATCAACGGCGAGTACATCTGGGAGATTTCCGACTCTACGAGCTTCCTATCCGACGTAAACTACGACGTGACCCGCGGCGTCCTCGGCCATGCCAACGCCGGCTTGGCTGTCGTACGGAACCCCCGCCTGCGATACTATTTTGGTTGGCGCGCCCTGAAGGACCTGGACTCCTCGGTGGGGACCTTCGGCTTCGACTACAAGATCAACCCGAAGTACTCGCTGAGCCTCTTCGAGCAGTACGATTTCGATTTTCGAGGCGGAGTGAACAACGCCACGACGCTTTCGATCATCCGCAAGCTGCCGCGATGGTACGTCGGCTTGACCGTCACCTACATCCAGGACCGCATGGAGGGCGATGAGATGGGCATCATGCTGGCGTTCTGGCCGGAGGGGATTCCCGAGGTTCGCATCGGCAGCCTCCGGATGAACGTCCTGAGCCGAAGCAGCCGAAACTGAGTGCCCGCACCCGAGCTCGGGGGCTCCTCCAGGAACCTCTGTAACACGGGTCCGCCGGGCCCTGTGTTACGGGCGAATCTCCACGGTCGACCAGCCTTCGTAGAGCAAGGCGAAGAGAAGCTCGATGTCCGGATCGGCCAGGCGAATGCACCCCAAAGACTCGGCCTTGCCGATGCTGCCCGGATCGTTCGTGCCGTGGATGCCGTAGCCTTCCTGCCCGGCGGTGTTCTCGCCGACGCCTTCCAGGCCGATCCAATAGCCTTCCTCGCCCAACGGGTAGTCCGGCTCGCCCGGCCTCATCGCGCGACGGTGCTCGCTGTTGGGCGGCGGATACCAGACGGCCTTGGTCATCTTCTTGCCGGGGGCGACCTTCCACATGCCCTCCGGTGTGGTGCCGTCTTTGCCCAGCCCGACCCGGACGCGCGTGACAAAGACCCTTTCGCAGCCGGGCCGATGCAGGAAGAGGTCCATCGTGAAATTGCTCTTGGTGACGATCGCGTGGAAGGGGCCCTGAATCAACTTTAGCGCCTGTCCGGCACGGATGCGCCGGGCGTCGGAGATGCCGTTGATCCTGAGGATCAGCTGCGGCGGGACGTGAAGCTGAAGTTTGCGCTCAACGCCCTGGAGGGTCTCGCCGGGCTGGAAGGTGTACTCCATCGTATAGGGGTCACCCCCGAACATCTTGGGTGAGAACAGCGTTCGCTCAGCCAGGTCTTCAAGAGCCAGCCTCGCCTGCCGCGCACCGGCTGGACCCAGGCGGCCGGAGAACAGCGCCTTGCTCAGCGTCCTGCGGGCCTCGATGAGCCTGCCATGCTCGGCGAGTTCCAGGCCTTGCTCCAGCTCTGTCGGCAGGGCGCGGGCCTGTTGGGGGGCCGGTTCCACGGGGTCAGGCTTCGGCGATTTGGTCCGGGGGGGCGTTGGGGTCGCGGCAGGTGGCGGGGTGGGCGGTTCCGGTTTTGCCTCGGCCAGGACTTCGCCAGCCGCAACGGCTTTGCGCGGACTCAATGGCTCGCCGCTGAGCTGCCCGGGCCAGTAATACCAGACGAGTATGGCCACAATGGCGACGATTCCGGCAGCCGCCACGCGCTGTTTCCCTTTACGCTTCACGTCGACTTCTCCCTGTCTTTGCAGTCACTTGCTGCTGGTTCAGTCCTCACTTGCCAAACGCCGGGGGCGCAGGACCTCCCGGTTGGTAACAAGTATATCGACCGGATAGTCCTTCTCGTCACAAGGAACTTGATCGACCACCTGCTCGTGAAAGGCCAGCCCGCAACTGACGGCCTTGACCTGCGGGGCCGAAAGGAACCGGTCGTAGAATCCTCCGCCCCGGCCGAGGCGGCGACCTTGACGGTCATAGGCCAGCGCCGGGACCACGATCAGATCGATCTGATCCACCGGCAAGGGCTCTCCGGCCGTGGGCGTGCGAAGGCCGTAGCGGTCCTCGACCATCTCCTCGTCCATCGAACGGCAGCGGACGGCGATCATGTGGCGCTGCTCCCAACCGACCTTGGGGACCACCACGGTCTTTGCGTCTTGCCAGGCGGCCAGAGCGATCGGCACCGTATCCACCTCGCGGGGGATCGGCAGGTAGAGCATGACCACGCGAGCGGCCCGAAACTCATCCAAGGCGATCAGCCTCTTACAGGCCGATCGGCTCTTGGCGGCTGTCGCCTCCGGGTCCATCGCCGCCAAGGCAGCCTTCATGTCCTTTCGCAGGTGCTGTTTCATCGGCAGAGCTCTCCTGTGGGGCCGATCATGTCCTTTTCCCCCCCGAGCGCAGCTTCCTGACGTACTCCAGGTAGGCGGTGATGTGCTTCTCGTACCCGCGGTCGGTGGGGGTGTAGTAGGTCTTCTCGACGCCGAGGTAGTCCTGGTCTGGGCTGACGGCCCCGGGGTGGTTGTGACTGTATTGGTAGCCCTCTCCGTGGCCGAACGCCTTGGCGCCGGGGTAGTGGGCATCGCGAAGGGAACGGGGGACGGGCAGCGTTCGATCGTTCTTGATGTCGTCGGTGGCCGTCCAGATGGCCATGGCCGAGGCGTTTGACTTCGGAGCGCAGGCCATGTAGATCACCGCCTGGGCGAGGGTGAGCTGGCATTCGGGCATGCCGATCCTCTCGGTGATCTCAAAGGTCGCCGCCGCGACGGAGATTGCGCGCGGGTCGGCGTTGCCGATGTCCTCGCTGGCCAGGATTGCCACCCGCCGGGCGATGAAGCGGGGATCCTCCCCGGCCAGGAGCATCTTGGCCAGCCAGTAGACCGCCGCGTCGGGGTCCGAGCCGCGCATCGACTTGATCAGGGCCGAGGCCGCGTCGTAATGCTCGTCGCCGGCGGCATCGTAGCGGATGGCCTTGGCCTGGATGGATTCCTGGGCGACAGCCAGGTCGAAGCTGATCGGCTCGTTCGGCCCGGCGGACCGGCGGGCCTGACTGAGGACGCCGATCTCCAGGGCCGACAGCGGTCGGCGCGCATCCCCGTCGGAAATCGTCGCCAGGTGCTCGAGCGCCTCGTCGGTCGCCCGGACGTTATACTTGCCCAGGCCACGGTCGGTATCGGCCAGGGCCCGCTCAAGCAGCGAGCGGATGTCGGCCTTTGACAGCGGGGCGAACTTGAAGATCGTCGAGCGGCTCAGCAGCGGGGAGTTGATGGTGAAATAAGGATTCTCCGTGGTCGCGCCGATCAGGGTGATCGTGCCGTTCTCCACGTCGTTGAGCAGCACGTCCTGCTGGGCGCGATTGAAGCGGTGCAGCTCGTCCATGAACAGAACCGTCCGCTTGCCGCCGCCGGCAAGGGCGGCCCGGGCGCCCTCGATGATCTCCCGAACGTCCTTCACCGAGGCCGAGGCCGCGTTGAGCGTGTGAAAAGCGCAGTCGAAGTGCCGGGCGATCACGTGGGCCAGCGTGGTCTTGCCCGTGCCCGGCGGGCCGTAGAAAACCAGTGAGCTAAGTCGGCCGGCCTCGATCATCCGCCGGAGCATCCTTCCGGGGCCGAGGAAATCATCCTGCCCGAGGATTTCGTCAAGACTCGCCGGGCGCATCCGCACCGCAAGCGGGGCGTTGGCCGCAATGGCGGCGTCTTCCGATGCCTTGAATAGGTCCATGGCGAAGTCATTATAAAGGATGCGGTCCCATGTCCTGTCTGACAAATCCAATTCGGGCCTCAAAGCGATTTGTCAGACAGGATCTAAAGGCCACCTGCTGCACGGCCCGCCGCCAAAGCACGCAGCCTGTGGGAATCGGTCCTAGCCGGGGCGATAAGTCCGCGTAATCGCGTTTCTGTGGGGTTTTCAGAACCTTGCCGGGCTGGAAGGTGTACCATGAATTGGAGATTTCTACAGGGTGTCCGGTTCACGTCCGATAAGCCTTTCGGGCGACTGGCCTTTGTGGCCTGAGGAATGTCAGCGGCGCCAGCTGGTCGGCCGGAGGCGGTCAGGCCTGAGCGGCGCAGCGTCGGCGGAGGTAGTTTGACCATGTGCGGAATTGTGGGCTATATCGGGCGAAAGAAGGCCGGGAGCATCCTGATCGAAGGCCTCAAGCGGCTGGAGTACCGGGGCTACGACTCGGCGGGCGTCTGTGTCTTCCATGAGGGTGGGCTTCGTGTGCGGAAGTGCCCGGGGCGCGTCAGCGATCTGGCCAAGATGGTAGCCGGCGACGTGAGCATCGACTCCGGCACGATCGGCATCGGCCACACCCGCTGGGCCACCCACGGCGAACCCAACCAGGCCAACGCCCACCCACATACCGACCAGACTGGCAAGATCGCCATCGTCCACAACGGCATCATCGAGAATTACGCCACGCTCAAGCAATTCCTCCAGGAGAAGGGCCGAACGTTCAAAAGTGAGACGGACACGGAGGTGCTGGCCCACCTGATCGGCGAGTTCTATTACGACGGGGCGGGAAATCTTGAGCAGGCGGTCCAAGCCGCCCTGAGAGAGGTTTCCGGCACCTACGGTATCGCCGTGATGGCCGCCGATGAGCCCGATAAGCTGGTCGTCGCCCGCAAGGGAAGCCCCCTGATTATCGGCGTGGGCAACGAGGAATACCTCGTGGCCTCCGACGCCGCGGCGATTCTGGAGCATACCGCCAACGTCGTCTATCTCAACGACAACGAGGTGGCCGTCATCAGCCGGGATGGCCTGCGCACGCTCACCCTCGACAACGTGCCCGTCTCCAATGAAATCCAGCAGATCGAGTGGTCCCTGGAGCAGATTGCCAAGGGGGGCTACGAGCACTTCATGCTCAAAGAGATATTCGAGCAGCCCGAGGCGGTGCGCATGTCACTGCGGGGGCGCATCGACCTTCGCGAGGGATGCATCAAGCTCGGTGGGCTGGGCGGATGCATCCGCGAGCTGGTCAAGACCCGCAAGCTGATCATCACCGCCTGCGGGACCGCTTGGCACGCGGGGCTGGTGGGGGAGTATCTCTTCGAGGAGCTGGCGCGGATCCCCACCGAGGTGGAGTACGCCAGCGAGTTTCGGTATCGCAACCCGATCATCGAGGACGGCACGACGGTCATCGCGATCAGCCAATCGGGTGAGACAGCCGACACGCTGGCGGCCTTGCGAGAGGCCAGGGAGAAAGGCGCCCTGGACATTGGCATCGTGAACGTCGTCGGCTCGACCATCGCCCGGGAAAGCGACGCGGGCGTGTACCTTCACGCCGGGCCGGAAATCGGCGTGGCCTCCACGAAGGCGTTTACCTGTCAATTGGTCGTCGAGACGCTTATCGCCTTGATGCTCGGCCGGCGGCGGTTCATGTCCCAGTCGGTCATGGAGCAATACCTCCAAGCTCTGGCGGAAATCCCCGAGAAGATCGAACAGGTCCTCGAACAGGCCGATGCCATCCGCCGGATGGTCGATGAGGTGGTGGATTGCGACAACTGGCTGTTCCTGGGCAGAGGTTTCAACTACCCGGTCGCCCTGGAAGGGGCCCTGAAGCTCAAGGAAATCAGCTATATCCACGCCGAGGGCCTGCCGGCGGCGGAGATGAAACACGGCCCGATCGCGCTGATCCAGGAAGGCATGCCGGTGGTTTTTGTCGCTCCTCGTTGTGCAACCTATGAAAAAATCATCGGTAACATCGAGGAGGTTCGGGCGAGAAAGGGGAGAATCATCGCGGTCGCCACCGAGGGCGACGAGCGAATCCGTCGCTACAGCGACCACGTGATCTACGTACCCGACTGCCCCGTGCCGCTCCAGCCGATCCTGACGACCATCCCGCTGCAGCTCTTGGCCTACTATGCAGCCATGGCCCGCGGCTGCAATGTGGACAAGCCGCGGAACCTCGCCAAGAGCGTGACGGTCGAGTAGGATCGCCCGGCGTGCCGGGAGAATGGGAAGCGTTTCATTTCAGGGGAAATTTTTCTTTGACAGGTTTTTTCCGGACGTTATAGTAAATCGCTTGTCTTACGGTGGCGGTGCCGGTCTACCCTTAGGAAGCGGCGTCGGTTCGGCCGATCCGCCTTGGCGGTTTTGACGCTGCTGTAGCTCAGTGGTAGAGCGCGTCCTTGGTAAGGACGAAGTCATGGGTTCGACCCCCATCAGCAGCCTTTTCAGGTTGATGGGCCGGGCTTGCGGCGCGGGCTCTTCGGACCGGTTTGAATCTGAGGCGTAACAATCCGGTTGTGCTGTCGGCGCGGCGGGAGATGCCTTTCCTGCACGGCAGAAAAAGGAAAATCTGGGTAAAGAGAAAGCATAAAGAGGAGCAGAACTAATGGCCAAGCAAGTATTCCAACGGACCAAGCCGCATGTCAATGTCGGAACGATCGGCCATGTCGATCACGGCAAGACGACCTTGACGTCGGCCATAACGATGGTGCTGGAAAAGCAAGGCCTTGCGAAGTACCAGAGCTATGATCAGATCGCCAAGGCCTCAGAGTCTCAAGGGCGTCGCGACGCGACAAAGATTCTGACTATTGCGACCGCGCACGTGGAATACGAATCGAGCAACCGGCATTACGCCCACGTGGACTGCCCCGGGCACGCGGACTACGTCAAGAACATGATTACCGGCGCCGCCCAGATGGACGGGGCGATTCTGGTGGTCTCGGCGGCGGACGGCCCGATGCTTCAGACCAAGGAACACGTTCTGCTGGCCCGGCAGGTCAACGTTCCGAGCCTGGTCGTGTTCCTCAACAAGGTCGACTTGGTCGATGACGAGGAACTGCTGGACCTGGTGGATATGGAAGTCCGCGACCTGCTGAGTAAGTACGATTTTGACGGCGAGAACGCTCCGGTGATCCGGGGTTCGGCGATCAAGGCCCTGCAAAGCCCCGAGGACGAGGAATACAGCAAGCCGATCAAGGACCTCATCGCCGCTCTGGATGAGTATATTCCCGAACCGACCCGTGAAATCGACAAGCCCTTCCTGTTGCCCATCGAGGACGTCTTCTCCATCAAGGGCCGGGGCACTGTCGGCACCGGGCGGGTCGAGCGCGGGGTGGTGAAGGTGGGCGATCACGTCGACATCGTTGGGCTGGGCGAGACCCGGACCACCACCGTCACGGGCGTCGAGATGTTCAACAAAACCCTTGAGGATGGTCAGGCCGGCGACAACGTCGGGTGCCTGCTGCGAGGCGTCGAGAAGAACGAGTTGGATCGCGGTATGGTCTTGGCGGCCCCCGGCAGCATCACCCCCCATCACCGGTTCGAGTCCGAGGTGTATGTCTTGACCAAGGAGGAAGGCGGACGGCACAAGCCATTCTTCACCGGCTATCGGCCGCAGTTCTATTTCCGGACCACCGACGTGACCGGCACGATCAAACTGCTCAATGCCGAGATGTGCATGCCGGGCGACAACGTGACGATAGAGGTGGATCTGCTCAACACGCAGATCGCTATGGAAGAAGGCTTGCGTTTCGCCATTCGTGAAGGCGGCAGAACCGTCGGCGCAGGCGTCGTGACCAAGGTTTTGGAGTAGGCAGGTATGGCTAAGGCCAGGGAATACGTTTGGCTGCAATGTTCCGAATGCGGCAGCCTGAACTATAGAACTCAGGTCCGTACGCGCGGAGGCATGCCCAAGCTCGTGTTGAGCAGGTATTGCCCGAAGTCCCGGAAACATACGGACCATAAGATTAAGCGGAAATAGAGCCTGCAACGTCTGAGCCGGCGGAGCGGGCACATAAGATAACCCCTGAGCGGTTGAGTCTAAAGCGATTGAGACGAAGTATTCCAGGAACGGCAGTAGCTCAATTGGCAGAGCAGCGGTCTCCAAAACCGCAGGTTGGGGGTTCGATTCCTCCCTGCCGTGGTGGGTGGCTTTGCGCGAGGCTGAAAAAGAGGCCCGAGCTCTGGTCAGAGCCGGCGGCTTAGAGAGATAGGAACGGCGAGGACGTGGCTAGTTTTGAAATCTATAAACGCGGACAGGGCAGACACACCCGGATAGGCACTTTCATCGGCGCGATGATCGTGGCCGTTACCGGGGCATGGGTCGTTAGCGAGAAGTTGGCCGGGTACGCGGCGACCCGAGAGCCCGTAATCCGTTTCGGGATTCCGACGCTCTTGGCGGCGGGTGTGGCCGCGCTGGTCTTCTGGATTGTGAATCGCCCGAAGTCGGCGGACTTCATGATCGCCACCGAGGGAGAGATGAAGAAGGTCTCCTGGTCCAGCAAGAAGGAGATCGTCGGATCGACCAAGGTGGTCATTGTCACGACCTTCATTGCGGCGGGCCTGCTCTTTGGCGTGGATATGCTGTTTCAGTTTCTGTTCCGGTGGCTCAAAATTCTCCGCTGAGTTGAATTCAGAAATAGGCTAGCGAAAGCTTACCCCATGGCCATGCAATGGTACGTATTGCGAGTTGCCTCCGGCAAGGAGGAACAGGTTCAGGCAGCCTTGGACCGCAAGGTCAAGATTGAAGGCCTCCAGGATAGGATCGGGCGCATTCTTGTCCCGACGGAGCGTCGCCCCGCCCCGCGAGGGCGAAGCGCGGGTAAGAAATACGTCGAGCGGAAGATGTATCCGGGCTATGTCTTCATCGAGATGTCGCCGGAGGATGACGGGCGCATCAGTGAGGACGCGTGGTTTCTGATCCGCGAGACGACCGGGGTGGGCGACTTCATCGGTGCAACGGGTAAACCCCTGCCGATGAAGGAATCGGACGTCGAAAAGATGCTGATGCAGGTGGAAAAGGCCGAGGAAGGCGCCCCCGTGGCGGTGGGATTCGCCAAAGAGGACATGGTCAAGATCAAGGAAGGGGCCTTCGAGAACTTCGAAGGTACGGTGGACGAAGTTCTCGCAGACAAGGGTCTCGTCCGCGTGATCGTGACGATTTTCGGCCGCGCCACGCCTGTGGAACTGGAATATTGGCAGATAGAGAAAACCTGAGATAGCGGGTACTGAAAGCGCTCTTATGGCTAAACAGGTAATTGCGAAGATCAAGGTTCAGGCTCCCGGCGGACAAGCGACACCGGCGCCGCCCCTGGGCCCGGCGCTCGGCCAGCACAACGTGAACATTCCGCAGTTCGTCTCTCAGTTCAATGAGCGGACGAAGGAACTCAACGGGATGTTGGTGCCCGCCGAGATAACGGTCTATGCCGACCGAACCTTCATGTTCATCGTCAAGAGCCCCCCGGCCGCGGCGTTGCTGAAGGAGGCCGCCCAAGTCGCCAAGGGCTCGGGTATTCCCAACAAGGAGAAGGTCGGGTCGGTCACCGGCGAGCAGGTTCGCAAGATCGCCGAACGAAAATTCGCTGACCTCAATGCCCATGACCTGGACGCCGCTTGTCGCATTATCGAGGGTACGGCAAGAAGTATGGGCCTGGATGTGAAGAATTAAAGCTGCTGGGGCAGTTCCGCCGGCGGCGACGAGGAACGATGCGGGTGGGGAGGCCGAAACACAGGCCTGGCCAGACCACGGGCCGAAACAGTGGGAGTCCTTAGGGACGTAAGGAGCATGACGATGTCAGGCAAGACGCGCAGTAAGGAATACCGGCGGGCCCGGGAGAAGGTGCCCCAGGGCAAGGTCTCGGTGGCCGAAGCCGTCAAGGTTCTAAAGGAATTCCCCGCCGGCAAGTTCGACCAGACGGTCGAATTGGCGATGCACTTGGGCATTGACCCTCGCCAGGCCGATCAGGCCCTGCGAGGCTCGATTTCCCTGCCCAACGGCATCGGCGCCACGCGGAAGGTGATCGTCTTCTGCGAAGGCGACGACATCGCCCAGGCCAAGGATGCCGGGGCCATCGAAGCCGGCGGCGACGATCTGATCAAGAAGGTCCAGGACGGGTGGATGGATTTTGACGTGGCGATTGCCACGCCGTCCTTGATGCGCAGTGTCTCTCGTCTGGGACGGATTCTTGGCCCGCAGGGCAAGATGCCCTCGCCTAAGGCCGGGACGGTGGCTGAGGACGTGGTGCCGGCGGTGAAGGAATACGCCGCCGGGAAGGTCGAGTATCGCAACGATGACGGCGGAAACCTTCACGTCGCCGTCGGCAAGGTCAGTTTCGAGCCGGAGAAGCTAGTGGAGAACATCGAGTTTTTCATCAACTATATCCGTCGGCTTCGCCCCTCGTCGACCAAGGGTATCTTCATGCGCAAAACGGCAGTCTCAGCCACCATGTCGCCGGGGATCGAGTTGGCCGTCTAGCAGGCGGAAGGACAGACCATGAGCAAACCAGTCAAAGAACTGCTTAGAAAAGAGTTGGCCGCGCGGTTTGAGGGCCTGACATCGCTGGCGGTCGTGAGCTTGGTGGGTGTTGACGCCAATCAGACCAACACGATTCGTGGGCGCCTGCGCGAAAAGGACATCCGCCTGACGGTGGTCAAGAACGCGATGGCCCGCCAGGCGTTCCGGTCTGTGGGCATGCCTGACGCGGCCAAGCTGATCGAAGGCCCTTCGGCCATCGCTTTCGGCGCCGACAATATCGTGACGGTTCTACGAGAGTTGCTGGCGCTTCGCGAGACGGCCCCGGCCCTGACGGTCAAGGCCGCTATGATGGAGGGGGAGAGCTTCCCGTCCGAAAGGATGGAGGAACTCAGCAGGTACCCCACCCGGGAAGAAGCCATCGCCAAGGTGGTCGCCTGTGCGCTGGCGCCGGGGTCGAAGCTGGTCGCCGCCGCCCTTCAGCCTGGCGCGACCCTCGCCGGTGTGCTCAAGACCATCGAAGAGAACAATCAAGGCGACGAGGAAGAGGCCGAGGCCGCCTGAACCTGATGAAAGCAGCCCAAGAGTCGGCTGCGGATTGGGCCCCTTGTGGGTTTAAATGGGCGCCGTCGGGGCGTCCGCCTATCAGGCCGACATAAGCTAACCGATCGGAGTGCTGGAAAATGGCAGAAGAGACAGAAGCTATAACGACAGAAGAGACAGAAGCTGTAGCGACAGAAGAGACAGAAGCTGTAGCGAAGGAATTCTCAGAGGACACCAAGGCGCTGGGCGAGAAGATTGTCGCTCTGACGCTGAAGCAGGCCGTTGAACTGGCGGATTACCTCAAGGAAGAGCACGGCATCGAACCCGCTGCCGGCCCAGCGGTCATGATGGCGGCGCCTGGTGCGGGCGGAGATGGAGATGAGGCCGAGGAAAAAACCAGCTTTGATGTGGTCTTAAAGGAAATCGGTGATAAGAAGATCCAGGTGATCAAGGCCGTGCGTGCTCTGACCAACCTGGGCCTGAAAGAGGCCAAGGAACTGGTCGAGGGTGCCCCCAAGGCGGTCAAGGAAGACGTGCCCAAGGAAGAGGCCGAGGAAGCCCGGCAGCAGTTGGAAGAGGCCGGCGGGACGGTCGAAATCAAGTAGTTGCGAGGCGTAGCAAGAACATCCTGCCCCTCCGAAGGCGTCAGGCCTGAGATGAACGTCCCTCCCCGGGCGGCTCGGGCCCGTGCGGGTCGGCGCCGGTGGCTTGGGTAATTTGGTCAATGGGCTTGGTTGAGGAAGTTTAACCCGGTATAATTCGGGAAGAAGAGGATCCTCTATGCTGCAAATTGACAGGGTACGGGATTTTTCCAAGATTGGCGACTCGGCTCCGATTCCTAACTTAATGCAGGTACAGCTAGGTAGTTACGCGCGCTTCTTGCAAGAGGATGTCGATTCCAAGAAGCGCAAGAACGAAGGGCTGGAGGGCCTGCTGCGTGAGACCTTCCCTGTCGTCAGCTACGACGGGCAGGCGACGCTGGAGTATCTCTACTACGAGTTGGGCGAGGCGCGGTACATTCCCGAGGAATGCGTCGATCTCAAGTTGACCTATGCCAAGCCGTTTCGGGTCTGTTGCCGGCTGGTCCGCAAAGACTCCAAAGACGTCCTGGAAGAGAGTATCTATCTCGGCGAGATGCCGATCATGCTCGGCGGCGGCGAGTTTATCATCAACGGCGCCGAACGTGTGATCGTCTCTCAGCTTCACCGCTCCCCGGGGGTGGACTTTGCCGTGGCGATGGCCGAGTCGGACCGTCCGCTGCACGCGGCGAAGATTATCCCCGAGCGCGGAAGCTGGATCGAGATCGAGGTCAGCAAGAAGGAATTCCTGACAATCCGCATCGACCAGTCGGCGAAGATGTCGGCCACAACCTTCCTGCGGGCGATGGACGAGCGGTTCGGCACCCACGCGCAGATCATCAGGGAGTTCTACAAGACCAAGACGGTGTCCGCCGACGCGCTGAGACCGCAAACCTACGTCGTAGAGGCGATCATCGATCGCGACAGTGGGGAGGAGCTGGTGCCCGCCGGAGGGCAGGTCGGAGAGGCGCTGACGAAGATCATCTCTTCGAAGATCAAGAAGGTCGAGATCATCGAGAAGGTCGACGATCCGTTGATTCTCAACACCCTGGCCGAAGACCCCGCCGACAGCCATGAAACCGGGCTGCTGAGGGTCTACGCCAGGCTGAGGGCGGGCAATCCGCCGCAGATTGAGAAGGCCCGGACGCTCTTCCAAGAGAAGTTCTACGATGAGAACCGCTACCGGCTGGGCAGGGTCGGCCGCTTCCGCAACAATCGCAAGTTTCATCAGGACGTGCCGCTGGATGTGATGACCCTCTGTCCGGAGGACATGCTTCACACCTTGGCGTATATCCTCAAGCTGCGTGCGGGCGAAGGGACGGTCGACGACATCGACCATCTCGGCAATCGTCGGCTGCGAACGATCGATGAACTGGCCGCCGAAGAGCTTCGTAAGGGCTTTCTCAAGCTTCGGCGGACCGTTCAGGAGCGCATGAGCCTCAAGGACCCCGAAGAGCTGAACAAGATTGCCGAACTGGTCAATTCCAAGAGCATCTCATCGAGCATTGACTATTTCTTCGGGCGGGGCTTGCTCAGCCAGGTGGTCGATCAGCAGAATCCGCTGGCGCAGTTGACCCATGAACGGCGGCTTTCGGCCTTGGGCCCCGGTGGCCTGAATCGCAAGCGGGCCGGGTTTGAAGTCCGCGACGTGCATATCAGCCACTATGGGCGGATTTGCCCCATCGAGACGCCTGAAGGCAACAACATCGGGCTGATCAGCTCGTTGAGCATCTATGCCGAGGTCGATGAGTATGGTTTTCTGACGACAGTGTATCGGCAAGTCAAAGGCGGAAAGGTTCTCGACGACCTGGCGGTTCTGCGAGCCGATGAGGAGATGGAAACCGTTCTGGCTCCTCCGGATGTCTTGCGCAATGGCAACGGCAGCGGGAACGGCTCGGCGGCCAGACGGCTGCCGGAGGGCTTGGTGCTGGCTCGGGTCAAGGGCGAAGTGGGGATGGTGGACAGCAAGGACGTGAAGTACGTCGATATCTCTCCCAAGCAGATCATCGGCATCTCGGCGGCCCTTGTGCCTTTCCTGGAGCACGATGACGCCAACCGCGCGCTGATGGGCTCTAACATGCAACGACAGGCCGTGACCTTGATCCGTGCCGAACCGGCGGTGGTCGCCACGGGCATGGAACGGGCGGTGGCCGCGAATTCGTCGATGGTCGTCCGGGCCGCCAAGGCCGGGACCGTGACCTATGTGGACTCCCAGCGCATCGTCGTCGATGAAACCGACGAGTATGTTCTTAAGAAGTTCAATCAGCTCAATGAACGGGCTTGCCTGAACCAGAAGCCGATCATCAAGGAAGGCGAGCGCGTCACGGCCGGGCAGATCATCGCGGACGGCTCGGGCACCTACCACGGCGAGCTGGCCCTGGGGCGCAACGTGCTTGTGGCCTTCATGCCGTTTGACGGCTACAACTTCGAAGACGCTATCCTGATCTCCGAGCGAATGGTCAAGGAGGATACCTTCACCTCCGTGCACCTGGAAGAATACGAGGTGGAGATTCGCGAAACGAAGCTGGGACGTGAGGAGTTCACACGGGATATTCCCAACGTCTCCGAGCGTGCCCTGTGCTATCTCGACGAGCGCGGCATTGTGCAGGTGGGCACGGTCGTGAGTCCCAACGATATCCTCGTCGGAAAGGTTTCGCCGAAGTCCAAGAGCGAATTGACCCCCGAGGAAAAGCTCCTTCACGCGATCTTCGGCCGGGCCGGCGAAGATGTAAAGAATGACAGTCTGGACCTTCCAGCCGGTGAAGAAGGCGTGGTGGTCGACACGCGGCATTTCAGTCGACGGATGCACATGAGCGACGAACAGAAGAAGGAGCTCAACCGTCGGATGCGAGAATATCGCGCCGAGATGAACAGCCGAATCATCGGGGTCTTCCGAAAGATGACCGACGAGATCAACGAGGTCTTGGGCAGGCTGATGGTCGACTCGTCCACGAAGCAGAAGGTTGGCCAGAGCGATATCGAAGCGGTCATCCTTGAGCAGATCGAGAACTTCACGTTGGTCTGGGCCAGGACCGCCAAGCCCGCGGTTCGGGAGCAGATCCGGGACATTCATGGGCGGTATTGGCCCCGGCTCCAGGAGTTGCGCGACGAGGTGCAGCGGAAGCTGGACCACATGAAGCGCGGCGATGAGCTGCCCCCCGGCGTGCTGGAGATGGTCAAGGTGCGTGTGGCGACCAAGCGGAGGCTGGGCGTGGGCGACAAGATGGCCGGGCGCCACGGCAACAAGGGGGTCATCGCCAAGATCCTTCCGGAAGAGGATATGCCTTTCCTGGACGATGGGACGCCAGTGTCGATCGTGCTCAACCCGCTGGGGGTGCCGGGCAGAATGAATCTGGGCCAGATCCTGGAAACGCACCTGGGCTGGAGCGCGGCGGTGCTGGGCTTCCAGGCGGTCACGCCCGTCTTCGACGGGGCCAACGAACAAGAGATCATGGAATGCATCCGCGAGGCCAACGAGCACGTGAAGCGGCGCCGCGCGGATTTGCAGGTGGTCCAGCAGGCGGGCGAAACCGGCGAGTTGTTTGCGACGATTCCCGAAGATGGCAAGGTTAGGCTCTATGATGGGCGCACGGGCGAGCCGTTCGAACAGCGGGTCACGGTGGGGTACATGTACATGAACAAACTCCACCACCTTGTGGACGAGAAGATCCACGCCCGGGCCACGGGGCCCTATTCGCTGATTACCCAGCAGCCCCTGGGCGGCAAGGCGCGCACGGGCGGACAGCGATTCGGGGAGATGGAAGTCTGGGCGCTGGAGGCCTATGGCGCCAGCTATACGTTGCAGGAGTTGTTGACGGTCAAGAGCGACGATGTGGAGGGGCGAACGAAAATCTACGAGTCGATGGTCAAGGGCACCAATACGCTGGAGGCGGGCACGCCGGTCAGCTTCGACGTGCTCTGCAATGAGATCCGCGGACTTGGCCTGAACATCCAGTTGGAGAAAGAAAAGCTGATCTGATCTCCTTCTCCTCTTCCTGACCGGTTCTCCGGGCGAAGGAACGGATCAGATTCTTCCGAGGCGCAACAAAGAGCATCGGAGCGATAAGGCATGGTTGAAAGCGTTTACGATCGCGTCAACGATTACGGGTCGGTGAAGGTGCAGTTGGCTTCCCCTAATGACATTCGCAGTTGGTCATACGGGGAGGTGAAGAAGCCCGAGACGATCAACTACCGTACGTACAGGCCCGAGAAAGACGGCCTGTTCTGCGAGCGTATTTTCGGCCCCGACAGGGACTGGGAGTGCGCCTGTGGAAAGTACAAGGGCACTAAGCACAAGGGAATCATCTGCGACCGCTGCGGCGTGAAGGTGACCCACTCGCGCGTGCGGCGAAAGCGGATGGGACACATCAACCTGGCGGCCCCCATCGTGCACATATGGTTTTTCAAGGCCTTGCCCAGCCGATTGGGCACGCTGCTGGCAATGAAAACCTCGGACCTGGAGAAGGTGATCCTTTTTCAGAGCTACGTGGTTACGGACCCGGGGCAGACCCCCATGAGCTACCAGCAGGTGCTCAGCGAGGACGAATACCGCGCGGCCAAGGAAAAATATGGCACCGACTTCAAAGCGGATATGGGTGCCGACGCCATCAAGACGCTCCTGGAGGCCTTGGTGCTGGAGAATGTCTCGTTGGAGTTGCGAGACGCCCTGACGAAGACCAACAGCAAACAGAAGATCAAGGACATCACCAAGCGCCTCAAGCTGGTGGAGGGCATCAATCTTTCGGGCAATCGGGCGGAGTGGATGGTCATGGAGGTCATTCCCGTGATTCCCCCGGACCTGCGCCCGCTGGTGATGCTGGACAGCGGCAACTTCGCCACGAGCGATCTGAACGATCTTTACCGGCGCATCATCAACCGGAACAACCGTCTGAAGAAGCTGATGGATCTCAATGCCCCCGAGGTCATCATCCGCAATGAAAAGCGGATGCTCCAGCAGGCCGTCGACTCACTGTTCGACAACAGCCGGTGCCGTCGGCCCGTCCAGGGCACAGCCAACCGCCCCCTCAAGAGCCTCACCGACATGATCAAGGGCAAGCAGGGGCGGTTCCGGGAAAACCTGTTGGGCAAGCGGGTGGATTATTCCGGCCGATCCGTCATCGTCATCGGCCCGGAATTGAAGCTGCACCAGTGCGGGCTGCCCAAGAAAATCGCCCTGGAGTTGTACCAGCCCTTCATTATCCGAAGGCTCAAGGAGCGGGGCCTGGCGGACACGATCAAGTCGGCCAAGAAGATGCTTGAGCGCCGCGAGCGGGAAATCTGGGATGTTCTGGAGGAGGTCATCTATCAGCACCCGGTGCTCCTGAACCGTGCGCCGACTCTGCACAGGATGGGCATCCAGGCGTTCGAGCCTGTCTTGGTCGAGGGCAACGCGATACGGATTCATCCTCTGGTTTGCAAGGGCTTCAATGCCGACTTCGACGGGGATCAGATGGCTGTCCATCTGCCTCTGAGCGTGGAGGCCCAGGCCGAGGCGCACTGCCTGATGCTTTCGACGAATAACATCTTCTCGCCCTCCAATGGCATGCCGATCACCATGCCGATGCAGGATATTGTGCTGGGCATTTATTATCTGAGCAGCGAGAAGGGCGTGGAGTTCGTTTCCCCGGCGGTTCAGAAGATTCGATACGAGCAGGATGCGTATCCGGCCTTCGCGACGCTGAACGATGCGATCACGGCCTACGAATTGGGCCGTGTCGGCGTTCATGCTCGCATCCTTGTCAAGCTGCCGCCCGGGACCCGCGTTTTTGACGGGGAAAAATTTTATGCACCTCAGGCCGACAGGATCATCACCACGGCAGGCAGATGCCTCTGCAATGATATCCTCCCGGAGGGAATGGCGTTCTACAATGAGACATTGGCCCAGAGCGGCGTCAGCCGGGTAATCAGCGACTGTTTTAAGACCCTTGGCCGGGCCGCCACTTTGGGTCTGCTTGACAACATGAAGGACCTGGGCTTTCGCTATTCGACCTTGGCGGGCGTGTCGTTCGGCATTACCGACGCGAAGATTCCCGAGGAAAAGGAAAAGATTCTCACCGATGCCCAGGGCCGCGTGGACCGGATCGAGCAGGACTACGCCGCCGCGGCCATCACCGAAGGCGAAAGGTATAACCAGCTCGTTGATGTCTGGATCCATGCCAGGGAGGAGGTCACCAAGAGCCTCCTGAACGCGCTGGAGCACGATCGGCGCGAGGACGACCCGGGCTACTTGAACCCCGTCTGGATGATGTTCCACTCCAATGCCCGTGGGAATATCGATCAGATCCGGCAGTTGGCAGGTATGCGCGGGCTGATGTCCAAGCCTTCCGGCGAGATTATCGAGACGCCTATCAAGGCCAATTTCCGGGAGGGCCTGACCGTCCTGGAGTATTTCTCCTCGACACACGGCGCCCGCAAGGGTCTGGCGGACACGGCGCTGAAGACGGCCGACTCGGGGTATCTAACCAGGAAGCTGGCCTATGTCGCCCAGAACGTCGTGGTGACCGAGCAGGACTGCGGCACGAAACGGGGCATCCCCAAGTCCGCCCTCTACAAAGGCGAGCAAGTCGACATGCCCCTGCGCGATTTCATCACCGGGCGCGTGGCGCGGGAGAACATCGTTAATCCGATCACGGATGAAATGATCGTCAAAGAAAACGAGATCATTACCGAGGAGATGGCCCGCCAGATCGAGGACCTGGGCATGGAGACGATCCGGGTCCGCAGTACGCCGACCTGCGAGAGCCCTCTGGGCGTGTGCGCCAAATGCTACGGAGTGGATCTCTCGAGCGGGGAGTCGGCTGAAGAGGGCCTGGCGGTAGGGATCATTGCGGCCCAGTCCATCGGCGAGCCGGGAACGCAGTTGACCATGCGGACGTTCCATACCGGCGGCGTCGCCACACGCGACATTGTGGAGAGCGAAGTCCGCTGCGCCTCTGCCGGCGTCATCCAGTACCACGAACTGAACGCGGTGCCTGCCAAGGACCCCAAGATCAAGGGGCTTGTGGCGCTGAAACGTAACGGCGAACTGGCGATTCTGGATGACAAGAAGCGCGAACTGGAGAAGCACAAGGTGCCCTACGGGGCGACGATCCTCGTCGCAGACGGGGCCAAGGTTAAGCCCGGCCAGCGGCTGGTGACCTGGGACCCGCACCGCGTGCCGATCCTGGCCGAGGCCGCGGGCGCGGTTAGGTTCCAGGATATCGAAGAAGGCGAGACGGTCCGCGTGGAGGCTGAAGCCGCCAGAGGCGAGGGCGCCGCCAGGCGCTATGTCGTTATCGAGCACAAGGGCGAGAAGCATCCGCGAATTGTCATAGAGGACAAGGACGGCAGGATTCTCGACTTCCACTATCTGCCGGCCAAGGCCCGCATCGAGGTGGAGGAAGGCCAGATTCTCCAGCCGGGAGAGCTCATGGCCCGCCAGCCACGGGAGATACTAGGCACTCAGGATATCACCGGCGGCCTGCCCCGCGTGACGGAGGTTTTTGAGGCCCGCAAGCCGAAAGAGCCGGCGGCTATGGCCGAGATATCCGGGCGAGTGGAGCTGCGCACGGACAAGCGTCGCGGAAAGATGACGATCATCGTCCGAAGCGAATCGAGCATGGAGCGCGACCACCACGTTCCTCACGACAGGCACCTTCTGGTCCACACGGGGGACTATGTCGAGGCCGGCGACCCCCTCACCGAAGGTCCGCTGGTGCCCCACGACATATTGGCTATCCGTGGCGAGGAAGCGCTTCAGCACTACCTGCTGGCGGAGGTGCAAAGCGTCTACCGCGGTGTGGGCCAGGCCATCAATGACAAACATCTGGAAGTCATTCTCACCCAGATGCTTCGCAAGGTCCAACTCGAGTCGGTAGGCGATAGTAGCCTGCTGCCGGGAGATATTGTTGACAAACTGAGCTTCCGCGCGGAAAATGCAAGGCTCGCGCAGTCGCTTAAGGTGATCGAGCCGGGCGACACGGACTTTGCCGCCGGCGAGGTGGCCGAGCGGGCTAAGGTTGAGCAGGTCAACGCGGAGATCGAGACGGCGGGCGGCCAGCCGGCAAAGACGCGCCGGCCCAAGCCCGCGACCGGCAAGACCTTGTTGCTGGGTATTACCAAGGCGTCGTTGCAGTCGGAGAGCTTCCTGTCGGCCGCCAGCTTCCAGGAAAGCACCAAGGTGTTCACTGAGGCGGCGTTGTCCGGCCGGGTCGATGAACTTCGCGGGTTGAAAGAGAACGTGATTCTTGGCCACCTGATACCGGCTGGAACGAGCTTCAAGCGGTATGTGGACATTCGGGTAAAGAAGAATGTCGAGTTGTCCGAGATGGTCGCCCACCCGGAAGAGGAAAGGCTTAGCGAAGCGGAAATCGTAGATGCTGTCCAACAGGCCTTGAGCGGCAGTAGTTGATGACAGAAGGTAAAGTTGGCCCGGTCGGAGTAAGGCCTGGGCCCTTGCCAAGAGACTAGAGGTAGAACTGATGCCGACAACGAACCAACTGGTCCGCAAACCGCGGCAGGTGCAGAAGACCAAGAAGAAGAACGTGGCGTTGGATGGCTGCCCGCAGAAGCGGGGCGTCTGTCTGCTGGTCAAGACCGTTACGCCCAAGAAGCCGAATTCCGCCCTGCGAAAAGTGGCCAGGGTTCGGTTGAGCAATGGGAAGGAAGTGACGGCCTACATTCCCGGCATTGATCACAACCTCCAGGAGCACAGTATCGTCCTGGTTAGGGGCGGGCGTGTGCGCGACCTGCCCGGCGTGCGATATCACATCGTCCGGGGCGCCTTGGACGCCCAGGGCGTGGAAGGCCGACGCCAAGGTCGCAGCAAGTACGGGGCCAAAAGGCCTAAATAAACTAAGAGCTGACTGAGAGCAGGCACGAGGAAGATGGCATATAAGAGGTGGACAGCATCGGCGAAGCAGTTGGCCCCGGACCCACGGTACAACAGCAAACTTGTCAGCAAGTTTGTGAATTCGATCATGTGGAACGGGAAAAAGGCGGTCGTTCAACGTGTGTTCTATGACGCGATGGATATTATAGGCCAGAAGATCAAGGATGCCACACCGTTGGAGGTCTTCGAGAAGGCCATTAACAATGTCAAGCCCTTGATCGAAGTCCGTTCCAAGCGCGTCGGCGGGGCCAACTACCAGGTTCCCCTGCAGGTGAACTCGAAGCGACAGCTGTCGCTGGCGATACGTTGGATTCGCGAGGCTGCCCGGGCGGCAAAAGGCAGACCGATGGCCGAGAGGCTGGCGGCTGAACTGATGGCGGCCTATCGCCGGGAAGGCACGGCGATGACCACGCGCGAGAATATCCATCGCATGGCGGACGCCAACAAGGCCTTTGCCCACTTCGCCTGGTAGGGGGCGGAGAGCTGTAGACATCGACAACCTAATTCGGCCAATCCATTAAGGGTTGGAGAAGCGGTGCTGATTGAATCGTCCGCCGCCGCGAGAGGCTGAGAGCAATGGCGCGGCGGGTGCCGAACCCAGGGCGGACGACCCCGGTTGACGGGCCGAGTTGGCCGGGGCTCAGAGAAGGTGGCTCGCACAGGCTCGGCGCCTTGCGGGCAGCCGCTTGAGATAAGACAACCGGACCGATCTGGCAAGGCTTCGAACGCCTCGTTCGTGGCCGAAGATCGGTAGCCGCTGACGGACAGCGGCGGGCAAGAGAGCCCTTAACCCCCGTCAGGTATCGACCGACCGGTCGCGGAGTCTTTCTGCGGTCGGCGTATCAATTGGTGTGTTTTGGCTGATGCAGGTAAGTGGTTTATGAACAAAGATCTGGCAAACACTAGGAATATCGGGATCGCGGCGCACATCGACGCCGGCAAGACGACCGTTACGGAACGGACGTTGTACTTTGCCGGGCGAACGTACAAGATCGGCGAGGTCCACAACGGCACGGCCGTGATGGACTATCTCACCGAAGAGCAGGAGCGCGGCATCACGATTACCGCGGCGGCTACGACGCTGACCTGGCGTGGCCACACGGTCAACCTGATCGACACCCCGGGGCACGTGGATTTTACCGTCGAGGTGGAGCGGTCGCTTCGCGTTCTGGACGGGGCCGTGGTCGTCTTTTGCGGTGTGGGGGGAGTCGAGGCGCAGTCGGAGACCGTCTGGCGCCAGGCCAATGGCTATCACTTGCCTAGACTATGCTTTATCAACAAGCTTGACCGCCTGGGGGCGGATTTCGAGATGGTCATCAATGAGATTCGCAGCAGGCTGGGGGCCAGCATCGCCTTGATGCAGGTGCCGATGGGAAGCGGCGAAGATTTCGTCGGCCAGATCGATATTATCAGCCGAAAGGCATACTTCTACGAGCCGGCTGAGATCGCCAAGAAGATGGTCGTCAAACCCGTGCCTGAACCTTACCAACGACAGGTGGAGGCTGCCCGCCACGAGCTGATTGAGACGGCGGCGGACTTCGATGACGCCTTGATGGAGAAGTACCTCCGAGATGAGAACGAGGTCGGCGAGGCGGATATCATGGCGGCCGTGCGAAAGGGCACCATCGAAGGCAAGCTTCACCCGGTGTTTTGCGGTTCGGCGCTGACGCATATGGGTGTCCGGCTGCTGCTGGACGCCGTGGTCGACTATCTGCCCAGCCCGGTGGATGTCCCGCCCGTCATCGGTCATAGGGACCGCCATGGGGCTGAGAACATCGAGCGACGTCCTGATGTGAACGAGCCGTTCGCTGCCCTGATGTTCAAGATTACCTCGGATAAGCACGGCGATCTGCACTTCATTCGCATTTACAGCGGCAGGCTTCAAGCCGGCACGAGGGTCTTGAACAGCACGCAGGAAAAGAAAGAAATCGTCTCGCGGATCTGGGAGATGCACGCCAAGCAGCGCACCCGCCGCGACGAAGCGTCCGCGGGAGATATTGTAGCCGTAGTCGGCCTTAAGCATTCGCTCACCGGCGACACCCTCTGCGATGCCCACCATCCGATCATACTGGAGCGTCTGGAATTCCCCGAGCCGGTTATCACGATGTCCATTGAACCGCGAACCAACGCCGATAAGGTGCGGCTGGGCGAGGCGATGCAGATTCTTCGTCGGGAGGACCCCAGCTTCCAGTTTCGCTACGATCCCGAGACGGGCCAAACCACGATCTCGGGGATGGGCGAGCTGCACCTGGAGATTATCCGCAACAAGCTCGTAAGGGATCTCGGTGTGGATGTGCAAGTGGGTCGCCCGAGCGTGGCGTATAAGGAAACGATCTGCGCTACCGCCGAGGCTGAAGGGCGATTCATCCGGCAGACAGGCGGCCGCGGACAGTACGCCGTGGTAGTGCTGCGGGTCGAACCGTTCATGCCGGAGCGAGGCCAGGAGCTTGTCGCCTTCGAGGACGCCGTCAAGGGCGGGGTCGTCCCGCGGGAGTATATTCGCGCCGTCGAGCAGGGCGTTCGTGATGCGGCCGGCAACGGCCCGCTGTCGGGCTATCCTGTTTCGAACATCAAGGTGACGCTCTTGGATGGCAAGCACCATCCCGTGGACAGTTCGGATATTGCCTTTCACCAGGCGGGGGTTTTGGCCTTCGATCAGGCGGTCCGGCAGGCCAGACCCGTTTTCCTTGAGCCGATCATGGCCCTGCAAGTAACCACCCCGGAGGCATACCTGGGCGCCATCACCGGGGACATGAACGCCCGCCGGGCGGAGATCAAAGATATGGAGCAGCGGGGCGGCTACCGCGTCATCCTGGCGGAAGTGCCGCTTGGGGAGCTGTTCGGCTATGCGACACAGTTGCGATCGCTCAGTCAGGGGCGGGCGACCTCTACGGTGGAACCTCGCCGCTATGCGCCCGTGCCAGCGCAGTTATCGCAGAAAATGCTGCGTTTAGCATGATCGTGCCAAAAGAAGTCAGAATATGAGAAATTTTGCAGGTGTACGATTGACAGAAGAGAAGGAATCCGTATCCTTGAGGGACTCTGCCCCAGGCTTGGTGGATGATCCACTGGCTATGAACAGCGGAGCACAAGCATATGGCGAATGACAAGATACGCATACGGATGGAAGCCTACGACCATGGCGCGCTGGATTCGTCGGCCAAGGAGATCGTCGACCACGCCGAACGCACAGGCGCACGGGTGCGTGGGCCGATCCCTCTGCCCACGCGGATCGAGCGGTATACGGTTCTGCGAAGCCCGCACGTGAACAAGAAGTCTCGCGAGCAATTTGAAATGCGGACCCACAAACGGATCATCGACATCTACGAGCCGACCGTGCGGACGGTGGAGGCGCTGAATCGGCTGGTGGTCCCCGCTGGGGTTTTCATCAAGATCAAGGCATAGGAACAGGAAGATGCTGCCGGCACTATTAGGTAAAAAAATTGGCATGACGCAGGTTTACGACGAGGACGGCACGCTGCAGCCGGTGACGGTCGTCCGGGTCGGACCATGCAGCGTCCTGCAGATCAAGACCGTTAAGACGGACGGGTATGACGCGGTGCAGTTGGGATTTGAAGAGACCAAACCGCACCGGGCGGCGAAGCCGCAGATCGGCCATGCCGCCAAGGCGGGGGCCCGGGTGACCAAGCTCGTCCAGGAAGTGCGTCTTCCCGGGCCGGTCGAGGGCATCGACCCCGGGCAAGTACTTACTGCGGAAGTTTTTGAAAACGTGTCTTACGTCGATGTTATCGGCCAAAACAAAGGCAAGGGTTTCGCCGGCGTGATGAAGCGACATGGTTTTAAGGGCTTTCCGGCCTCCCACGGCACGGAGCGCAAGCACCGCGCTGGGGGCTCTATCGGCGGGCACAGCAACAATGCCGGGAAGAGCGGAAAGATCAAGAAGGGCAAGCGAATGGCCGGCCAGATGGGCGGCGTTCGCTGCACCACTCGCAACCACAGACTCATTAAGGTGGACAAGGAAAACAACCTCCTTTTGATCAAGGGCGCCGTTCCCGGCGCCAATGGCGGCTACGTGCATGTCAGAGTCAGCAAGACAGCCAAGGTCGCTCAGTAGCGGACAGGAAAGCTAGCATGCTGGAAGTTCCAGTCTACAACACGGAAGGCGAGCAGATAGAGACGCTTCAGATCGATGAGGCCGTCTTCGGTTCTGTTGTCAACCCGGCTTTGATCAAGCAGGCGGTGGTCGGCTATCACGCCAATCTTCACCAGAACTCGGCTGCCAACAAGGGACGCAAGGATGTCCGCGGGGGGACGCTTCGCGGCCATGGCGGGGCAAGGGTGCGCAAGGCGTATCGCCAGAAGGGCACTGGGCGGGCGCGGCGAGGGAGTCTCAGGACCAATGTCCTCAGAGGCGGTGGGGTGGCCTTTGCCAAGACGGCAGGGGGAGCCCGCAAGCGGCTGCCCAAGAAGATGAAGCGGGCGGCGCTGAAATCCGCCATCCTGGCGAAGATTCTCGGCAGCGAGCTGGTGGTCCTTGACGGCCTGGCTGTCGAGGAGCCGAAGACCGGGCGGATGGCCCGGGTCATGCGAAGCCTTCAGGCCGACCGGTCGTGTCTTCTGACACTCGCCGAGCGGGATCCTAACGTCTACCTTAGCTGCCGGAACATTCCTGCCCTGACGGTGCGCACGGTGGAGGAATTGAACGCCTTCGACGTGGCTACGCGCCGGAGAATGGTGGTGACCTCCGGGGCGATGAAGGCCCTGGTCGGACAGGAGGAGCAGGCGTGAGGAACGACATTTACCAAGTGATCGTGCGCCCGCTGATAACCGAGAAGGGCACCTTTCAGTCCCAGACGCTGAACGCCTATCCTTTTGAGGTGGCGTCCGAGGCGAACAAGGCACAGATTAAACAGGCCGTAGAGAAGATTTACAACGTGAAGGTGCTGAGCGTGCGAACGGCCAATCGCAAAGGCAAACCGAGGCGCGTCCGCAATCGGGTCGGCCGAACGCGCCAATGGAAAAAGGCCATCGTGGTGCTCGATCCTGAGCATCACATTGACTTGTTCTAGTATCGAGTCGCTGGAGAAGCATGGCTATTAAGGTTTACAAGAAGACGTCCCCTGGCCGGCGGTTTAGCTCGGTTAATCTTCACGAGGAGGTCACGGAGACCAAACCGACCAAGTCGCTCCTGCGCCCCCTGAAGAAAACCGGAGGCCGAAACCATCGCGGCGTAATCACCTGCAGGCATCGAGGCGGCGGGCATAAGCGGATGTATCGCGTGATTGACTTCAAGCGGCGCAAAGACGACATGGCTGCGGAGGTCAAGAGCATACAGTACGATCCGAACCGGACGTGCAACATAGCCCTGGTGGAATACGAAGACGGCGAACAACGCTATATCCTGGCCCCGGTGGGGCTGAAGGTGGGCCAGAAGATATACTCCGGCCCCGAGGCCGAGCCTCGGCTGGGCAACTGTCTGCCGCTCAGGAAGATTCCGGGCGGGTTGCCGATTCACAACATTGAGATGACTCCCGGCCAGGGCGGCAAGCTGGTGCGTTCGGCCGGTGGGGTCGCCCGTCTGGGCGCCAAGGAAGGCAAGTGGGCGCATCTGATTCTCCCCTCGGGGGAGATGCGAATGGTCAGTGCCGAATGCCGCGCGACGATTGGGCAGGTTGGTAACGCCGAGCACGCCGGCGTCCGCATCGGCAAGGCCGGGCGCAAGCGCCACATGGGGCGCCGCCCGCACGTTCGCGGCTCGGCGATGAACCCGGTTGCTCACCCGATGGGTGGGGGGGAAGGGCGCCGAGCGGGTGGGCGACACCCGGTCTCCCCGACCGGTAAGCTGGCCAAGGGCGGCAAGACCAGAAGGAAGCGCAAGACATCCAACAAACTGATCCTTAGGCGGCGCAGCAAGGTGCGATGATATGCGGAATCTTCAGGCGACCGTGAGGCTCGATCAATGACACGAAGCGCAAAAAAAGGTCCCTACGTGGACGAGAAGCTGTACCGGAAGGTGCAGAAGGCGATCGACGCCGGCAACGACGAGGCCGTCAAGACCTGGGCCAGGGCCTGCACTATCGTACCGGAGTTTGTCGGGCGGTCCTTCTTGGTCCACAACGGCAAGATTTTCAACAAAGTGTACGTTACTGAAAACATGGTTGGACATAAACTCGGGGAGTTCAGTCCGACCCGGATATTCCGCGGGCATACCAGCGGCAGGCGACGCTGAGAAGCCCGGAGATGTTGTGGAGCAAGTGCATATGGCATGGCAGGCAAAACATCGCTTCGCTCGCATAAGCCCAAGCAAGGCGAGGCTTATGGCCGACCTGATTCGAGGTCGCCAGGTTCAGGACGCGTTAAACGTCCTGAAGTTCAGTCCGCACCGTGCGGCTGGGATGGTCGAAAAGGTGCTCAGCTCGGCGGTTGCCAACGCCGACGAGGCCGAGGCCGATGTGGACCGCCTGTTCGTGCAGGGCGCCCGTATCGATGCGGGCCCAAGCATGAAGCGCATCCATCCGAAAGACCGTGGGCGTGCGGACGTGATATTGAAACGGACGAGCCACATTACTGTGATCGTCGAGGAAGCCTAGCAGCCAACGAGGCAAGAGTATGGGCCAGAAGGTATCCCCAATTGGTTTCCGAACAGGTATAACACTCGGCTGGAGAAGCCGGTGGTATGCCCCGAAGAGCAACTTCGGTGAGTTTCTCGTCGAGGACGAGCGTATCCGCCGGTTCATTGACGCGCGGTTGAACCGCGAGCCGCCCTACGCGGCCATAGGGCAGGTGGATATCGAACGCACCCGCGAGTTGCTGACGGTGACGCTCAAGACTGCCCGCCCAGGACTGGTGATCGGTCCGCGAGGGGCGGAAGTGGACAAGTTGAAGGACGCCCTGGAAGACCTGACTAATAGACGGGTCAACATCAATATTGAAGAGATCCGCAGGCCCGACCTGGACGCGAAGCTGACCGCCGAGAGCATCGCCGAGCAGCTCAAGCGGCGGGCGAACGCCCGGCGAACGATCAGGCAGCGGGCCGAGCAGGCGATGCAGGCCGGGGCCAAGGGTATCAAGATCATCATCTCCGGGCGAATCGGCGGGGCGGAGATGCGCCGAAAACTGCCAGTGGTCATGGGCAGCATTCCTCTCCATACGCTTGAAGCGGATGTGGACTATGGATTTGCCGTCAGTCTGACCACGTACGGCACGATTGGTGTCAAGGTTTACATCTTCCGCGGAATGTTTGGCGAGGTCGTCGAAGAGCGAGAGCAGCAAGCCGAAAGCGGCGGCTTTGAAGCC
>SDBT01002643.1_pt1 | contig 31501 bp, 22 predicted proteins | sample 2277101 | NCBI WGS metagenome assembly SDBT01 (sample SAMN10404973, study PRJNA504765) | marine sediment metagenome | isolation source: marine sediment core GS10_PC15, 103 cmbsf | place: Arctic Ocean: Southern Knipovich Ridge | collected 2010 | reverse complement strand
CGTACAATGAAGCAATCCACCAACACAACCGCCAAACCCACGGAGGTCCCCTCACACTCAAAACCAAAAAAATCCCAAGGTCAGCTTGACATACTGAGTCCTCCAGGGTTGGGATTAATTTGGCAATTTACCACGGGTTGCGCTCGCTAACGCTCGCTGCACCCGCGGCTATTCACGTTCAATCCCTGCGGGATTGCGAAATCGCGGGATGGTTTTTCCCATTTCGCTCCCACATTGAAAGAGGAAAGGGGTACGATTATGGTTACAGGTATGATTGCGAGTGCGCCGGCGGCGCGGGGAAAGCACGTATTCGTGAGATGAACCGAAAACTTTGAGCTTAGGTTTCAGCAGCCATGGATAACAGCCCTGCACCTGAACATTATCGGTTGGCGGCGGAATTGGTCGCTGAAACCCGGAAGAACAGCGGGTCGGCCCCGGTTGACTTGGAGCGGTTTTATGCCGACCAGGAAACGGCGATTGCCGACCCTTTCGGCGCTGATATTACCCAATGTCCGCTGGGCATTTGGATGAGCGGCGAGTGCGTATATGACGAACTTGGGATCGAAGAGGATTTCTGGCGCTACGGCCACGATGAGGAATGGCGGCTGGCGCTGAATAAAGCGTATAACGATAAAAGCGAACAGATCGTCGGCAAACGCCTCCTGAACGAGACGAAAGCTGAACCCACGCCGCATTTCCCCCCGGCAAAAGGGTTGCACGACATCTTCGAGGGCAAGAACGTCTGGCGCGCCGGCTCGTGGTGGCTCGAGCAGGCGGCCGCCACTGAGGACGAGTTGGCAGCGTTGCTGGATCGGGTCGAAAAACGGCTGGAAAACCTGCGCGAGTTCCTCCTGCCGCCGGAATGGGACAAGCTGAAGGATGATTTCCTGGCCCAGGGCATCAAGCCGCCCAGCTACCGCGGTCAGCGTGGCCCGGTCACCTTTGCCACCTCGATCTACGGAACCGAGAACCTCATATTTCTCATCAACGACAACCCGGAATTGGCGGCCCGTTTCCGCGACGCGATCCTCAAGTCTATGCTCGGCCTCGCCCGGGTGCTCGATGAAGAAGGCGGCTATACCCCCGAAAACGCGCCGCGGGGCTTCGGGTTTGCCGACGATAACTGCTACCTGCTGACGCCGGCCATGTACGAGCTGTTCGGCTATCCCATTCTCAAGGGTATTTTTGACCGGTACAGCCCCGATCCCGGCGATTCCCGGTTCCAGCATTCCGACTCAGCCATGGCGCACATCGTGCCTGTTCTCGGACGCTTGAATCTGACCGGCGCCAATTTCGGCCCGCCCGTGCGCGTGGATCATATCCGCAAGCACCTGCCGAACGCCGTCATCCACGGCCAGCTTGCGCCTTTCACCTTCAGCCGTAACGAGGAGGAAAATATCGTCGCGGAATTCCTGCACGACTTTGACATGGCGCGCGAACAGCGGGGGCTGGTCTTTGCCACTGCCGGTTCGATCAACAACGGCTCGCGCCTGACCGGTCTCCGCCTCATCATGGCCGCCATCCAGCGCCACGGCCGCTACGACATTTGACCGGGCCCCGCGGCGTCATCCCACAAGCGCAGATACCAACTCGGGAACCGGGGTCAGAAGAACCCGCCTTGCGACAGCTCGGACTTCAACTCATCATCACTTTCAATGATAAGGTCGGCCCGTGTAGCCAGTTTAATGGCCTGTTGCAGAGCCTTCTCCAGCATCTGATCTTCGTCTTCCTCGCAGGGCTTGTGCGCAATGATATACGCGGCAAAGATGCGCGACGCCGCCTCGATCACCGTGGCTTCGCTCGGCTGCAACGTGAGAGAGGTCTTTTTTTCTTCCATGCTCTGTCTCCATTATGCTGAGTTGAAACAGGGGTTGCATGACCCTGACACCACCCTGGGAAACTCCCCGGGTCCCGGCAAGCCGGGATTCTCCGGGCCGTCAACGTAATTATGGCACATTAAATCTCGACAGCCAAGCTAGCGCACAACGATCAGCTTGTCAAGCTGCCTGCGGCCGCTCTCCGGCGAGAGTATGGACAATTCCGCGGCTCACTTTGCATTATGGGCTGTGCCGCATATATTCCTTCAGCAATACGAAAGGCAGGTTTATGCTTGGGTTGGAAAGGAAGCGGCTTCGGCAATTAGCGGCGGTGGTGGTGATGTGCTGCGCTTTCGCCGCGAGCGCGCAGGCGCCGTTTCCCAAGGATTTTTTCCGGTTCAAGAAGATTATTAACCCGGAGCCCAGCTACTACCCGGAGTTGAGCGCCAACGAGTTTGCCACGCTGGTTCCGGGAGCGGTATTTTACCCGTTCATCCTGGATGCCTGGCCCCATCGCCCGCTGACGAATGAAGAATATTTTTCTTGCGACTCCCCTGAATACGTGCCGGACGCCTCGGTCAGGCTCCAAAGCTACATCTTCGAGCATTCACGCAACCCGCTCGAGCGTTCCCATACCCTGTCGTACCTGGCCAAAAGCCGCAGCCGGACGGCCGGGCCGCTGGTGATCAAGGCGTTTCCACACGAGCAGGATATTGACACGGCGGCGGACTTTCTGTATGCCCTGTTGCTCACGGAAGCAAAAGTCCCGGTCGAATTGCTGAACAAATACCTGGGCGCAGACAACAAACGGGCCCGCGTGTACGCGGTGAAGCTCTATGCCCGCCAGGACTATGCCGATCCGGCGCGCTTGCTGCGACTCGCCGCCATCGAACCGGCGCCGGTGGTGCGCCGGGAAATGCATCTGGCCGCGGCGCGCAACGCCGCCAAATCCAGATTTCGCGACTGGGAACGGTTCCTGGCGGACGGGGATGCCCGGGCGTTGGCCCTGGCCGTGCCGGCGCTCTTCAGTTTCAGCGAAATCAACGCCCGGCTGGCGGAACTGGTTCGCCGATGCCGGGGCCGCGGCCCTCTGGTGAAATTTGCCATTGCCAAACATTGCCGTCCGGGTCTGGCCAGCAAGTTCAATGAGACGCTGCTGGCGATCCTCGCCACGGATAAACTCAGCAGCGTGCGCGCGGAAACGGCCACGGCCATCGGGCGGGTGAAATTGCCGGCGCTTCACCCGCAGCTTCTCAGCTTGGCCCAGGACCCGCGCCCGAACGTCCGGCTGCGGGCGGCACGCAGCCTGCGGCATTTTCCGGTCAAGGATTCTTTTACCCGGCTGGTAATTCTCACCGGCGACAGCTTCAGCCCGCTTACCCGGATCGCGGCCCGCGAGAGCTTGCTGGCATTTGCCGGTGCTTTCCCGGTGGAAGAACAGCTCCGGCCTCATATTGACGACGCGAAGCAGGACATCCGCTACAACACCTGTCTGGTGCTGGCCGCGCTGGGCAGCAAACGCTACGCCCAGCAGGTCGAAGCCAGGGTAAAAAAGGAGACACGCCCCATCAACATTGCCGCCTGCATCCGCCTGCTCATTGTCGCTCGCGCCAACCCGGCGGAAAAGACAATCCTCAGCTTCGCCAAACATGAATCGCCGCTGGTGCGCACGGCAATGGCCGAGGCGGTGGGCGCGCTCGACCTGAAACAGGGTTATGAGATAATCAAGAATTATAGCCTGACGGACAAAAAAGCCCCGGTCCGCGGCGCCGCCGAGATCGCTCTGGGTGTAATCGCCGATGACAGCTTTGCCCCGACATTGCTGACCATCCTTCTCCGCACGGACTACAGGAGCATGACCAACCCGGAAATCCTTCAGGCGCAGGACCGGGCCAACGCCTGCTGGAGCCTCAGCCGCCTGCAAACTCTGGGCCCCGCCACCAGCAAGCGTCTCAAGGCCCTGATCACCGAAAGAGTCATTAAAATACCCATGTTCCCGCCCGTCTTCGACTCGAACAGCGTCCGCGTCTCAGCCTGCTGGACCCTGGCCACGGTGGGCAAGCGCCACCGCGACAGGAAAATCCTGAAGCTGGCCGACGATATGATCAAAGTTCTGGCCCAGCCGGACGACCGCCTGGCCTCAATGAACCAGCCGCCCACGGGACCCGCCCTGCGCTCTTACGCTTACCAGACACGACAGTTCCTGGACGGCAAGCCCGCCAAGCGCCACATCCTTAAGATAAACGCGTTCAGGTTTAACCTGCGCAAGGCCAAAAAGCCGCGAACCCCGTTGTATTGACTCGCCGCCCTGGCACACCGGCCTCGGCCGCGGCGAGAAGGAATGGTAAAGTAAAAGCTAATCCCAAGACAAGGCAAATTCGAGGGAACTCACTTTTTGAAAGGTGCGCACCAACCCGGCCGAACCCGTACCAAGCAATGACCTCTGTAATTGTTATCGCAAGCAATATTGTTCGGAGCCGCCCTCGATTGAAATAATAGACTTGCCTGGAAAGACTCATCTCTCACTTCTCCTTTCAGCCCAATCCCAGCCAATGGTGAAGCCGAACATGGTCGGCATCTTACGACATAGCCCCAACGTACACTATCGCCTCTCTCTGTCAAGCTCCTTCACCGAAACACCTTGACTCAGCGCCGGCACCGGATATACTTGAAGGGAAATAGAAAAGGTGAAGGAATGAACCGGCTGGGAAAGATATTGACGCTGGGACTGGCGAAGAATCGGGCCCGGCAATTGGCGGTTAGACGCTGTTTCAATCGTTCAATCCAGAGCGCGACGAATCCCAGGCCCGTGTACGAGTACGTTCCGAAGCTGATGCTCGGTCCGGGCGTCGAAATGAAAGGTGAATGGCAGGCCGATATCGCTACGGGTCGCTGCGAACCCCGGTAAATCGGGGCTGCGGCCGAATTTTTCCGGATGAACAGATAAAAGGAGGAAAGGTCTCATGGAGTATCGGACTTTGGGCAAGACCGGGATGAGTGTTTCCGAAGTGGGGCTCGGGACCTGGCAACTCGGCAGCGCCGACTGGGGCGTGGTCGATGAAAAGGACGCCCTGGCAATTCTGCATCGCTTCGTCGAACTCGGCGGGAATTTCATCGACACGGCCGACGTCTACGGCATGGGGATCAGCGAACGGGTCATCGGAAAGTTCCTGAAGGAAACGAAAGAGACGGTCTACGTGGCCACCAAACTGGGGCGGCGCGGCGATGGCGACAACGGCCCGCCGCAGAACTTTACGCTGGCGTCCGCCCGGGCACACACCCAGGAGTCCATGCGGAATCTTGGCGTGGACAGTATCTTCCTGCAGCAATGGCACTGTATCCCCACCGAAGAGTACCGGAACGGCGAGGTCTTTGAGCATCTGTCGGCACTGCAGCAGGAGGGCCTGATACAGAATTGGGGTTGCAGCGTGGAGTCGGTCGAGGAAGGGCATCTGTGCCTGCAGCACGCCGACTGCACGGCCCTGCAGGTGATCTACAATATCTTCCGTCAGAAGCTCAACGACGAACTGTTGCCCATTGCCAAAGAAAAGAATGTCGGCATCCTCGCCCGGGTCCCGTTGGCGAGTGGATTGCTCGCTGGGAAGATACGGCACGACACCACATTCCCGGAGAACGACCACCGCAGTTACAATGCGGGCGGCAAAATGTTCAACGCCGGCGAGACCTTCGCGGGTCTGACCCAGGAACCCGGGGTCGAGTTTGCTGATGCCGTCAAGCAGATCATTCCCCTGAGCGATAGCGCGACCATGGCTCAACTGGCCCTGCGGTGGATCCTCGATAACGACGCCGTGACCACGGTGATCCCGGGAGCAAGCAAACTGGCGCAGGTCGAAAGCAATACCGGCGCTTCGGACCTCAAACCACTCAGCGCAGAGGTGCACAGCCGGTTGCTCACACTGTATCGGGAGAGAATCAGCGCCAAGATAATCGGCAAGTACTGACGGATGCTCGTGGAGTACTGTCTCAGGCGCGGGGCAGGTCCCGACTGGTAGGTCCCGACCGCCGGGCGGGACTTGTGGAGGGTCGCACTCTGTGCGACCGCGGCCACACGGGAGTGTGGCCCTCCAGCGCCGCCGAGCCGTCGGCGCCTACTGTAGGCGGTACTTCATGGCGCCGCAAAAACATGGAGTCGCTTCTTATGCTCAATCATTTCGTGATGTTCAAACTGAAGGCTGAGTGCCGCGACGATCTTGACGAGGTCGTCAGTAAACTGGAATCATTGCAGGACAAAGTACCGGCAATCCGCAGTTCGCGGGTATACCGGAACGACCTGCAGGGGCCGAATTCGTTCGACGTTATGTTCCATATCGTGGTTGATGACGAGCGGGCGTTCCGCGAAGATTACATGCTGCATCCGGAGCACGTTCCGGTGCAACGGTTCATCGAGGAGCGAGTCTGCGGGGTCGCGGACCTCGATTCTGTGGCTGAATAGTCTGCCGCCGGACCCGGAACCAACGAAGATTCGCAGGGAGAGCCCGTCATGGCCTCAGGGCTTGCTTGGAAACGCAACGAGAATGAGACGCTCGATCGGCGCCGACGTTTCTTCCGCGGCGAGATGCAGGACAGCATCCTGGCGGTATTGCCCGTGGCCTTGGACTTGGCCCGCGAATGGCAAGGATTCGAGACCGGATGGGGGTGCATGGAGTATGCTCAAGAACGTGAATTCGCGTCCAACGAAGAGATTTTCGCACGGCAGGTCATTGGTTTACAGCAACGGGCGCAGGTTGAAGACGATTCGTTGCCGGTGCTCTATTCCATGCTGGACGTGGGGGAAGGCATGGTGGGAGCGATGTTCGGGCAGCCGATTCGCTTCTTTCACCGGCCGCGGAGCGCCACCTACAGCGCGACCACGCCGCTGCTTGTCGAAGGATATTCCCAATTGGCTGAACTGAAGTTCTCGCTGGCCTCGCCGTGGGCCCGGCGGCTATTGTCCATTCAGGAATACTTCGAACAGCACAGTGAGGGACGATTCGCGCAGCACAATTGCCTGACCATGGACGCGCTCAACTTCGTGGTCGAAATGCGGGGGGCCACCGCGGCGTATCTCGACCTGCACGATTGCCCCGCAGAACTGCATCAATTGATGGAAATCGGTCTGGACTTCAATCTTCGTTTCCAACAGGCGCAGTTCGAGCGCATCCCGGGCTATGGGGACGGTTGCTTTGTCTGGCTGGGCGGCTGGGCGCCTTTCTCGCGAGCGGTGTCCCTGAGTGTCGACGCTTACGTTATGTGCTCGGTGAACGACTATGTCGAGCATGGCTTTGACTATCAACGGCGCTTGATCGAGCACTTCGGGCACGGGCTGATGCACTTCCACTGCAACCGCCCGGACCTTGCCGCAGAAGTTGCCAGGTTGCCGGGGCTGGAACTGTTCCAATATGGCGCCGGGCTTCCCAACGGGCCTGAGGACCATACGTTTCTGCCTCAAATACACCAGGCCGCAGACGGCATTCCCATTCAGGTCGGTTATCCCCTGGGGGATTTTCGCCGGGGGCTGGTGGAAGGCACGCTCTTGCCCAACGTCATGTATATGGTTCACGGCGAACCGTTGAGCATTGACGAGGCCAATCGCCTCACGGCGGAGGTCCGGGCTTATCGGGCGTAAGCGGCCGTAGTACGGATATACTGCATTCGTCCATCAAATATGCGGGCTAAGCAGGCCTTGATTCGTGCAGATACACCGCGAACAGCCGCGGGTCCGCAGCGGAATCATTTCGGGTGAAGGCGATGCGGAAGCGCACGGTCTTTCCGCCGAGCCCGGCCAGCGTGCCCGCAGGCCACGCGACGGGGCAATCCAGGCCTGCCGGCGCCGTTGACACCCCGGCGTCGGCGCCGGAGAACTCCGGCAGCAGGTTGAAGCGTTCATCGGCGATCTCGACCCGCATCCCGGCCGCCCCGTCGGCGTTCAGCGCCAGGCGCAGCCCGTTCGGCGGCAGGGCAATCGGCGCCGACCACACGCTGCCTTCGGCGGTGTCCGGGAACAATCCCAGCGCCCCCCAGCGGTCACGCGGCAGTGTTGCCAGGGCCACTTCGCCGTAATAGTCTTTGACGTCTGCGGTGTTGGCCCAGCGTCCATGGTAGATGCGCGTTTCGTCCCCGACGTTCAGGATGCCGTTTCCCTGGCACAGGATTCTTCCATGACGAACGCCGGCAGGCATTACGGGCGCCGACTCGTCCCGGTGCAGAAATACGTGTCCCTTGACCGGCTCCCGGAAGTGCAGCCCGTCGTTCGACAGCACGAGCCCGAAGTCGCCCGAGGTCGCGCCCATGCCGAACCAGTCCTCCTCGCTTGGATAGGGCCGGTTGTGCCAGATGCAGTACAGCCCCACCAGAACGTTGCCGAAGCTGGTTGCGCCCACGCCGATATGCGCCTGATCGTAGGGCTTGTCGTAACCACGCACTTCCGGGTCGGCCGGCTCAGCCAGCAGGAAGGATTCGCCACATTCCGGCAGCCAGTGCTCGAAGTCGGGCGAGACGATGGCAAAGCCCTGCCGCGCCGCAGGCCGCCCCCCTTCGCTGCGCCCGAACATCTGGCCGTTGACGTAGTAGAACCCATTGAACTCATAGAGTGATGCCTGTTCGATGAACCCGTCGTACGGCAGCTCGGGGCCTTCGGTCCAATTCAACCCGTCGGGGCTGGTGGCGGTGCGGATGGTCCAGAAGTCACGGTCTGACGGCCGGTAGTTGTACACCATCTTGTAACGCCGGTGCGGGTCCGGGTCCTTTTCGTCTTTAATGACATGGACGCCTTCGTTGTGCAGGTCCGCCAGGCGCACGATATTGTTCTCCCGATTGCCTCGCCACGCCACCTGTCCCAACGGCGGCTTGACCCAGTGAATGCCATCGCTACTCTCGGCATAGCAGACGGGACCCTCGGTCAGGTTTCCGGTAAGCGTATCCACGGGATCGGACGCGTCTCCCCAGTGGCAGGCATAATACCACATGCGGTACTTGCCGTCTTCGTATACGACCCCGCCGTAGAAATGCGCCGCGGCGTTATCGGGCGCATCCGCGTTGCCCCGGTCGGGCGTGAGCACCGGTTCGGGGCGCACCGTGGGTTTGGAGATGTAGTAGCACAGGTCTTTTCTCAGCGGCAGAGAAACATCGTCAATCGCCAGCAATGTGCCCGTGCCGCTCACGCGTACGCCCGTTGCCGGAAACACGATTTCCCCGGAACCGCAAGATTGTGGTGATGCCATGGATATCCCTTTCACAAAAGACGCGTTTAGCAGATGGGCCGCTTACGCTCGTTCTTCAGGCCGAGCATAAGCTGATTTGCCGTATTTCTCCCGAAACATACGCGGCCGCTGGCGGCGAGTCAAGTCCATTTCCGTCACCCAACTTGACATTGCACCCGGTCGCCGTAAGTTGATCTGCCAGTTTCAGAGAAAGCTCTGAAGCGCCCGGTAGGCTGGACGTTGTGTTTTCAGGAAAGGGCTGGCGACGAAAATGAAGTTTGGCGTGGTTGGATACGGAGGGCGCGGTCGTTCAATGTTCGACTTGGCCGTCCAGAGCTTTGCGGACGTTATGCCGGTTGCCGTCTGCGATGCGGACGAGAAGAAACTTAGCTCCGCCGGGCAAAAATACCCCGGGATTGGTCTGTTTTCCGACTTTGAGCAAATGCTCCGCGACGTGGACCTGGAGGCGCTGTTGATCGCGACGCCGGCAACATTTCACGCGCGGTTCTGCTGCCAGGCCTTGGCCAAAGACATCCACGTCATGTCGGAGGTGCCCGCAGTTTTCACCACCGAAGAAGCTCGAGAGCTGTGGCGGGCACAGCAGGCTGGCCGGGCGCTTTATATGCTGGGGGCGAATCCGAACCTGTGGGGATTCGTCGAAGCCGCCGTTGATCTGGTCGCGAAAGGCTCCCTCGGCACACCGTATTATATGGAGGCGGAATACGTTCATGATATAAGGCGCCTGTTCGACGAAACGCCGTGGCGCCAAGCCTATGAAAGCATAAGGTACTGCACACATTCGCTGGGGCCGCTTCTGCGTCTTATAGATGAAGATCTCGAATGGGTTTCCTGTTTCAGTACGGGCAGTCATATCAATCAGGCATCCGGCCAACACGACGCAATGGTGGCAATCTTTCGGACAGCAGGGAATGTTGTGGTGCGACTCCTTACCTCCTTCATCAACAACTACCCCGCTGCTATACACGGCTATCGGGTTTACGGAACCAAGGGCTACTTTGAACGGCAACCGGGATGTGAAGGGGCCGGACCGGCAAAGACACTGTTCTATGCCACTGGAATCCACCACGAAAAGAAGCTCGTAGAACTGCCCGTGCGTGAAATTATCCCGGGGGGCGAGGGCAAAGGGGCCGCAAACGGCCACGGCGGCGCCGACTACGCTTTGCTCAACCGATTCTTCGAGGCGATCCGGAATGGATTACCCTCGCCGATATCCTTGCGGGAAAGCCTGCGGATGACTCTTCCAGGGGTCTTTGCCGCTGAATCGGCCCGGGCCGGAGGCAAACTGCTGAGAATCGAATATCCCTGGTCCGCCAGCCATTGATTTCAATTGGGTTGGTCGCAGGAGAAGCTGAAGCGCTCTTCCTCGCATCAGTCGAGGCTTGCCAGGAAATCGCCGGGAATTCGCGCGGCCCAGACCTGCGTGACATCGCCCCAGTAGTTCGAGTTGAAGATCACGTTGCGATTGTCCGCGGTCAGGTACGCATGCGGATGCTGATGCGCTCCGCCGCCGTTTTGGGCACCGGAATTCGCCACCAGGACCCGATGTCTGCCGGTCTGCAGGTTGACGATCACCAGGCACGGCGGGCGGATCTCGCCGTGCTCATCATAGAGTGATCCGGGCGCCGAATCGCCGACGAAATACCGGCCGCAGCGCGAGACGTTGACGTGGTTGAAACGATGCTCAGGCGTGGGGATTGGCGTTGGCGCTGCGTCACCCGGCGCCGCCACAAACAGGTTGCTGCCGCGGTTCAGTTCGCCCAGCGACCAGTCTGTTTGGTCCCAGTGTGCCGTCCAGGCTATCCGCCCGGTGTCGGCGACGAAATTGCTGTGCCCTGTTGATGGCCCCGTGTGCGGTGGACCGGCGGGAAGCGGACGGGGGTTGCTGCCGTCGCGCGCAATGACGAAATGCGTCGTGCCTTCCTCGCCAACGGCACGCACTAGGTTGCCGGCCGCGTCCATTGCCGAACCGCGGTTGTGCTGCACCAGAATATCATCGCCGTGGACCGGGTTGAATTGCAGATGCGGATTCGTGATCTCCGGATGCTGAAAGATGATCGTCTCCTTCGTCGCCACCAAGTCGGCCAGGACAACCGCGACCTCGGGACCGGGGACCTGCCGACTGTAGACGATATGGCGCTGGTCCGGCGACATGGAAGCGCCGCGGCCGCGCAACTGCATCGTCTCCGGCAAATCAATCTCTTCCTTTGCGAGTGTTTCCAGATTCACCCGCCGCATGCTTCCGTCCGCCATGCTGTAGTGCAGCAGGCCGGACCAGGCGGCGTTGCAAACGCCGACAACACCCTCGAATTCGATCAGGGTCAGCTTGAGCGTGGTCAGGTCCCCAACGATCAGGCGCCAGCTTCGATCGAAGCTCACATCGTTCCGGCGCAGAATCGCGATCCGGTTCCCGTCCGGCGACGTGTAGGGTTGCTCACAATAGATGTTCAGGCTGGTTGCGGCGCTGCTGGTCAACTGCGTCATGAGCGCCCCGCTGTCCGGGTCGTAACGCTGATCGCAGGCTTCGGCCGCCCACTCGATTTTCATGGCAATCTCCCTGTTCGCCAAAATGTTATATGCCCACGGCCGTTGCCAGCGTCCGTTTTGCGAAGCGAAGAAATGAAAATGAAGCGGCTGGGGAAAATGCTGGCGCTGGGCCTGGAGGGTCGCGCTCTGTGCGACCGTTCCGGGTTGGCGGGAAGGTCCGCTGGCTCTGTTTGTCAGCCGCCTAAGCTTTTCCCGACAATAAGTAAGGCTAAATACGGCACCAGATTGAACACGAATATGGCTATTTTGAAGAATGCCATACCCGCATAATGGATTGCGTCAAATGTCTCCACGGGCACCTTGAACCATTTTCCGTGGAAGCGATAGACCCAATCATGGGCCAGAGTAAAGAACAGAAACCACAACAGCAACATTCCCATATTGATTAGGAAACACCACAGCAGCGCATCACGAACCAGCTCAATTGTCATTTAGCACCTCCTGAGTTTCAGCGCATTTAACGTATTTATGATCGAGATCACCCCAGCCACTGACAATCCGTAGTGGCTGCGCACTGAAGAATTTACCCGCGACCATCGAAAAAGCCAGCAATTTGGTCAAGTTTTTTTGGCCGGTTCTCAAGGTCTGCCCAGTCGGATGGGTTAGCCCACAGCGGAGCAGGACAAAGGGTAGAAGGAATGAAGATTCTCGCCAGATGCATTGAGACACCTTGCCGGAACGGCTTGTGAAGGTATTGTTTCGATCAGGACGAAATGACCATGCCGGGCTTATCTGGAAGCTCCCGGCGGCAACTTGCGGCGGCAGTCTTGGGGCGCCGCCATACCATTAACCGAAAGGAACTGCTGATGTATCGCTGGTCGGGAATTGCCTCTACCATGATCTTGGCTATGACCATCAGCCTGGCTGGTGGCAGAATCTGCGCCGCTGAAGCGGGCGAAATGAAGCGTCTGCATAAAACTCTGGCGCGATTCGACACTGTCCGGGCGCTTTCGATGCGGGCGCTGATGAAGGCCCAGGACCTGAAATGCATCCGTCTGTATGGACGGGGGTACGGGCTCGATATGGCTGAAGCCGAGGCCGAGGATTTGTTGATCGAAGGGCTGTGGCTCTTCGAGTATCTCTATGCCATGGACGTGACCTCAATCGGCTTGGTCTCGTACAGCGCGGCCGACCGCCATCCGCATCTGGCGGCAGAACTGGCGGCGTTTCGCGCCTTCCTGCCTGAGGCGGCGGCGAAAGTCATTGCCTACTATGAGAAAGTGGCCCGGACCTATGCCCAGGACCTGGCGGCGGTGAAGGCTGCCGCGCAGAAGCGCACGCCGCTGAAATTTGCCGTCCTGCCTGCTCAAGCCTGGACTGAAGCGCCGATTCAGAAGCTCGCAGGCGATGGTTTTCGCCTGGGCTGGAACTGGCCGGTGCTGGCCCGCGAAGGGTCGGTTTACGCCCGCCACCTGAAGCAGCATCACTACGACCGCGAGCGGCTGCTGCGAATGGCCGTGGAAGCCGGTATTGACTACGTGCGTCCGGATGACCCGAACGTGTTTGACTGGCCGGACCTGGAGACGGCCGAAGGCAACTACGACTGGCGGAAAGTAGACGAGATTCTGGGATTGCTGCGGAAGTACAAGCTGGCGATCTACCTGCCGATTCCCGTGTCGCAGACCACGGCGCCGGACTGGCTGGTCAAGAAACTTGGGGGTTCCGCCACCATCGGTGAGCCGCGCAAGATGCGGCCGTGGGAGACGATGTTCTTTATGGGGGTGAAGAATCGGCGGGAGGAATACGCCCCGCCGAACCTGTTCCAGCCGGAAGTGGCCAAGGCTTTTGCGCGTTATTGCGGCGCCCTGGTCCGGCACGTCAAAGCCAGTGGCGTGCCGATTGTGGCCGTGGACCTGATCGGCGCGAGAACCATGGCGGAGTACGCGGGTCCCGAGGCGGTCGCCCGCTGGCGGATGTGGCTGCAGAAACGTTATGCCGGCAAGCCGCTGCCCTGGGGTAAAAACGTGACTGCGGCAACCGCGGAACTGCCGAAAGTGGAACTCCATAAAGCGGCAGACACGGCCGGCAAACGGATGATGGTTGACGTTGTGCGTTGGCGCGAGACGGAAATGGTCGAGTACCTGCGTGTGGGCGTCGAGGCTGTCCGGAAAGCAGTACCCGAGGCGCCGATTCTGGCTTTCTGGGGCGGCACGGCGGAGTTCAACGAAGCGATGGACGGCCGCAATGACGAGCGGTTGATTCGTGAGCTTGGTCTTGGCGCGATGGGCTTCACGTCGGGTGAAAACATTCACGACAACCTGCGGCGCAGTTTGTCTCCCGTGCATTTTTCCGCGTGTACCACGCACACGGGAAGCGGCAACGCCTTTGCCCAGTACGCGTTCTCTTCTTACATGCACGATACCTTGTGCCTGCACACCTGGCCCAGTCCGATTACCCGCGGGTTCTACTGGGGCGACTGCTATCTGTACCCCGACCTGCGCTGGCGCTGGTCAGCCCTGAACAGTTGGCGGCGCTTTCACGAGCGCGCCCAAGGCATGGCCCCGGAAATGCTCAATGCCCGGCCAGTGCCGCAGGTTGCCATGCTCTGGTCCGATACGAGTCTGAAGTTCCAGGCATTCATTCGCGACTATGTGGGCGGCACCTACGGGTTCCATCCCGGCGCGGCCAACTATAACCGCATCGGCTGCATTGGTTGGGACCGGCTTCTGGACGGGTTGTGCCTGCCGTACAACATCATTAGCGAGGACCAGATCCGGCAGGGCGAACTCACCGGATATAAGCTGCTGGTGATGCCCGCGGTCCAGGCGCTGCCCAAGGCCGTGGCCGACCAGGTCCGGACTTTTGTGCGCAATGGCGGCATTGCCGTGGCCACCAGCGCCCCGGCTCTCTACGGCGCTGACCTCGAGCAGCAAGGCGGGGGCCAGCTTGCCGATGTCTTTGGCGCCGACTTCGAGCGGTTCCGCGGCCGCTCGGTAGTGGCCGAAACGCCCATGGGAACCCCGCGGCGGGAGGGTTGGATTCATCCGTGGTGGGAACCCAACCGGCATAAGATACAGGTCAACTCGGACAGTCAGCGCACACTGTTTTGCTCGTTCAAGCCACGGCAGAATGCCAAGGTGCTGGAGAAATTCACTTCCGGCGAAGCGGCGGTGATCATGAACACCTTTGGCCAGGGCAAGGCGGTCGCAATCGGCTATCCGCTGGGCCGGGAATCGTTCCTCTCGGACGTGTACCACCAGCACTATGGCCACAATTGGGCCGACCTGCCCTACGGTCCGTATTTTCACCAGGAACTGCTTCGCTGGCTCGAGTTGCTGTTGCCCAAGCTCGGGTTCCAGCCCCGGGTCGTCGTTGCCGAAGAGATTGTGCCGCGGGCCATCGGCCGGGATGCCGGCTGGCCCTCGCTCCTGTGGCCGCGGAAGAACGGCGGGTACCAGGACTTTGTCTGGAAGACCGGCCACACCGGCCACCGGGGCTTCGCGCCGAGGTCCGTCGAGGTCGGCCTCCGGGCCCGTGACGGGAACCCGAATCAGTACCTCACGCTTTACAACCGCGAAGGCGCCTATGGCTATGACCCGGGCGTGATTCATTTCGAATCCACCAGCAAGCAACTGCGAATCGAACTGGGACGAACCGGCAAGCTGCTGGTCTACGATCTATCGCTTGACTGCCCGGTGCCGGCCAAAGTCGAGCGCAGCCGGAACAACCGGCGCCAGGTAACCGCGTTCCAGACCATGCTCGAACCGTCCATGGGAAAGATGTTCGTGCTTTCCACCGACGGCACATTCCGCAAGTATGCCGGCCGCCGCCAACGTGGCCGCAGCGACCGGGAACTGCTCGCTGCAGTCAGGCCCTTTGCCTTCGGGAGGAAGCCGCCCGAACTGGTCGTTATCGGCCAGGGAAACATCATCCGCTTTCTCGCCAAACGCGGCCCGAAAGGCGTGGTTATCAGTTGCGAAAGCCGGCTGTTTCTCGAGGCGGCCGAGCGCCTCGCCGCGCGTCTGGGGAAGGACTTTCGAATCGCGCCGCGCATTTCACGGGTCAGCCCCCGCATCCAGGGACAGCATGGCGGCATCAACGGGTGTGTCGAAAACTATAAGACCATCGAGACCCCGGACATCATCCTCGGCAACCGCAATGACAGTCATCATCTGGCCAAGGAAGAGATTTCCTACGGCCTGCATCTGGACCATAATCCGCGCTTGCCCATTGTGACCAGCCGCTCATTCCCCGGCCCGGGCCGGGCAGTTATTGTCCTGACCCGGCCCTACACCCGCAAGCATCTCGGCAATATCGGCGAGGACAAGGTCAAAGGCGGCCTGTTCAAGCAGGAACCGGCGCCGGCCCAACTGGTCATTGGCGCCAGCGACCCGGCCGGCATGATGCTGGGAGTCAAGACACTCGAGAAGCTGGTTAAGAAAGCCGCCAGACAAACACGAAAACGGTGAGACCCCGCACCTCTCTGGGGTGCAGTGAGAAATGAAATCCGAATGAACCGGCTGGGAAAGATACTGACCCTGGGCCTGGAAAAGAAACGGGCCTGGCAACTGCCGCTGCGTTCCTGTTGCTGTGGGTGTTGGGAGGTATATGGGAAGCCCTTTGGGCGACCGGAAGTTAGCCCACAGCGGAGCGTATGCGAAGCTGTGGGAATCAGTGACCATTAATTTTTTCACCCCCGCGCCGGGATTGAGCATGTGCTCAATCCCGGCGCGGGGGTGATTTTTTCATTGCCTATTTCCCATAGCTGCGCTGCGCTTGCTATGGGCTAACTTCCCAACGCTGCCTGCGGCAGCTTCGCGGCGGGACTATGGACAAATTCGCGGCTTACCTTGCATGACGGGCTGTGCCGGATATATTCTGGCAATAATGTGAGAGGCAAGTAGTTCATGCTCGGCCTGGAAAGAAAACGGCTCTGGCAATTACCGCTGATTGCTGGATTGCTGGCGCTGTTTGGCCTGGGAAGTGCAACGGTGGTTTAATTCGCGGGCAGCACAGAACATTCGTTTGACAGGGAGAGATGAAAATGCTGAATTTCGAATATTGCAATCCGACTCGAATTGTCTTTGGCAAGGGGAGCATTGCGGAACTTGATCGCCTGGTCCCGGCTGATGCCGCGGTCTTGATGGTTTATGGCGGCGGCTCGATCAAACGCAATGGCGTGTATGATCAGGTGAAGGCGGCCCTGGGCGAACGCGCTGTCACCGAGTTCCCCGGTATCCCGCCCAATCCCACGTACGAGAAATGCGTGGAGGCGGTCGAGATTGTCCGTCGCCAGGGCATCAACTTTTTGCTGGCTGTCGGCGGGGGCTCGACTTTGGATGCGACCAAGTTCATCTCGGTTGCGGCGCCTTACACGGAAGCTGACCCGTGGCTGTTTCTTGAGAAACGTGGCGAGATCATGCCGGCCGCCGCCGTGCCTTTGGGAACGGTTCTGACCTTGCCGGCCACCGGTTCGGAGATGAATCCGATCGCCGTTATCTCGCGCCTTTCTACCAACGATAAACGCGGCTTCACCAGTGAACTGATGCAGCCGCAGTTCTCGATCCTCGATCCGGAAGCGACCTTCTCGCTGCCGGCGAAGCAGGTACGCAACGGAGTGGTGGACGCCTTTGTCCACGTCATCGAGCAGTACATGACCTATCCGGTCAACGCGCCACTACAGGATCGCCAGGCCGAGGCGGTGCTGAAGACACTGCTTGAAGAAGGCCCGAAGACCCTGGCGCATCCGAACGATTACGAGGCCCGCGCGAACTTCATGTGGTGCGCCACAAATGCCCTGAACCGGTCCCTCGGCTGCGGGGTGCCCCAAGACTTCGCCACGCACATGGTCGGTCATGAACTCACCGCCCTCTACGGCGTCGCCCACGCGGAGTCCCTGGCCATTGTCCTGCCCTCCCTCTGGCGTCATCAAAAGGACCGGAAGCAAGCCAAGCTCGCCCAGTGCGCCCGCCGGGTCTTCGGCGTTGACCAAGCCGATGACGCCAAGGCTGCCGATGCCGCGATCGCCAAGACCGAAGAGTTCTTCCACTCCCTCGGTATGCCCACGACAATGAGCGACTTCGGCATCCCTGCCGAAGAAGCCGCCACCAAGATCGAGAAACGTTTCACCGAACGCGGCGTCGTCTGGGGCGAACATCACGACCTGACCCCCGGCAAGATCGCCGAGATCCTCCGCATGGCGAACTAAGCCCCGCAGCGGATATAGTTGAGGAGAAGTACGGAGGGCAGGTTCAGGCCCGGCTGGATTGGCGGGAGATCCGCACAAGCATAGGAGGAAGAGGATAATGGAAGCAGCAATCGGGATTGAGTGCAGGGTCGTTCGCAACCTCCAGGTCCCCGTGCGGGACGGGATCAAGCTGGCAACAGACGTGTACCTGCCGCTTGCGGAGGGCGCGTACCCGGTGGTGCTGGTCCGGACTGCGTATAATCGCACGGGCTGCGGCGACCGGTTTTTTCCGGCGCACGGGATGGCGCTGGCGGCCCAGGACTGCCGCGGCCGTTACGAGTCGGAGGGCAAGCACGATCCGTTCATCCACGAGGCGGAGGATGGGCACGACACAATCGAGTGGATCGGCCGGCAGCCCTGGTGCAACGGCAGGATCGGCATGTTCGGCGACTCCTACCTGGCCGCGACCCAGTTCTGCGCGGCGCCGCTTGGAAGCCGTTTCCTGCGCGCCTTGAATCCGCGTTTCATGGCCGGGGACTGCTGGAAGCGCGCTTACTATTGCGACGGGGCCTTCAGCCTGGCCCTGACCTGGAGTTGGCTGTGCTTCGAATGTGCCTCGCGCACTTCTCAGGCGGCCATGATGCCCTTCCTGGACGTGTCCAAGGTCCTCCGGACGCTGCCAATCGCCGCTCTCGACGAAGCCAGCGGCGTCGGCCGCGTCCCGTGCTATCGCGACTATGTCCGCCGTTCACAGTACGATGAACACTGGGAGGCGCTCAGCATTCGTCATCGCTACCATCAGTTTGCCATGCCGGTGTTCCTCGTCGGCGGCTGGTATGACAACTACGCGGCGGAGACCGTGACCAATTTCCTCGGCCTGCGCCAACACGCCCCGACACGGGAACTTCGCGACAGTCATCGGCTGCTGATCGGCCCCTGGACCCACGGCATCAACTCGTCTTCCGTGCTTGGCGAGCTGGACTTCGGGAAAGACGCTGTGCACGAAAACGATGCGACACATCGCTGGCTCGACTGCATGTTGCATGACCGGGGTGCAGCACAATTCCAGGCCGCCCCGATCCGGATTTTCGTCATGGGCCTGAACCAGTGGCGCGACGAATACGAATGGCCCCCGGCGCGGGCGCGGTACGTGAACTATTATCTGCGCGAGGGCGGCAGGCTGGCCCTGGAAGCTCCGTCCGGAGATGAAGAGCCGGACCGCTACTCCTATGATCCGGCCGACCCGGCCCCAACCCTTGGCGGGAACCATTCCGTCGGCCCCTACAATCCCGGCCTCTACGAGTTGGCGCGGCCCGGGCCGTTCGACCAACGCCCCGTCGAGCAGAGGCCCGATGTCCTGGTATATAGCTCCGATGCACTCGAAGAGGACACGGAGGTCACGGGACCGGTCAGCCTCTCGCTCTACGCATCGTCTTCCGCTCCGGATACGGATTTCGTGGCCAAGCTCATTGACGTGTACCCGGATGGGCGGGCCATCAACATCACCGAAGGCGTCATCCGCGCCCGCTTTCGCGAAGACATCTATGCCAGCCCCAAGCTGCTCGAGCCGGATACCGTGTACGAGTTCACCATTGACATGCAGGTGACGAGTAACCTGTTCAAGCGCGGCCACCGGATACAACTGGACATTAGCAGCAGCAATTTCCCGCTGTGGGATCGGAACCTGAATACCGGCAACGATCCGGGAACCGACACGGAAATGGCCGTCGCCCAACAGACGATCTGGCACGACACCAACAAGCCATCCCACCTCGCCCTGCCGATCATTACCGAAGCGTGACCAGGCAATATGCCGCCTGGAGCGTTAATCGCTGAACTTGCTCAGCATGCCTTGGGACGCCGAGTCGGCTTCGCTGGCGGCTTGGCGGTGCAACATATCAACATAATATTGGGATTCTTTGACGTATTCCGCGTGACCATCGAGAAAGGTCATGTTCATACCCATGCCGGTGTAGTCCGTCCGTTCGACCGGCGCTGGATTTGGGTGCGTTTCCTGCCAGTACCCGTAGCAGAATCCAAACATAAACCCCTGGAACCAGTTGGACTCGATAACGACCGGCAAGAGGTCGGCGGAACCCAGGCTCTCAAGATAGGCGCCGGAGGGCCGGTTGCCGGCCCCGTAATCGCTGGGGGTCGGAGTAATCCGGCTCCTGGCGAAATGGTAATTCACCAGGTAGCTTTGCCACCCCCACAAGTCGGCGCGGTAGGTCCAGGCGACGGGGTCCGGCCCCGGGCGCTTATCACTGGGGCACCGGAAGATTCTCTCCTCTCCCACCAGATTCCCATTGCGCATCAGAAACCAACCGTAGAAGACGCCCACGTTACCCGGCGGAGCGAAGCTGGCGTCCGGCGGCCATCCCGAAATGCTGAAATCGCTGACATTGTGCGGGGCGGCCTGGAGATTCCCGACCGTGCTCACGTGGGGCACAAACGTGTCGTTATAGTCGGAACTATCAATGATCATCGTGGTCGTAATGGTCTTCTCGTTCGCCAGGCACATGGTGAGATTGGCCTTTTCCCGCGCCCGGCTCAATACCGGCAAGAGCATCGCCGCCAGGATCGCAATGATCGCGATCACCACCAGCAACTCAATCAAGGTAAAGAATGATCTGATACGCATTGTCCGCCCCTCCTGTTGTATTAGCATAATACTGTACATCTCGTAATCGGAAATACCAACCCTTTCACTATTTTTTTCTACAGCGTAAACTACACCACCGCCGCCCAATATCAAGCCTTGTCCGGTCGAATGACCGGGCAGCACAAGCTATTCGTTTGTTGGCTGTGGTGGATATCGTCCCTTTTCTACTTTGATATCTCAGTTTCTTTCAGTTCGGCACTTGGTCATCGGTCCACAAGACGCACTCCACCGGCTTTCCCTCGCGTAGGTTACCGAAGCAGCCGACATCACACTGCTGACATTCAAGGATGTCGTCCAGATGCCCTGTCCGCACCTTCGTTGGATAGCCGGCGTCGGCAATCATCTGTCGTCCGACCGCGACCAGATCGCACTTGCCGTCGCGCAGCGCGGCCTCCGCCTGGTCGGGGTCGTTCATACCGCCGACCGCAATTACCGGGACCTTGAAGCGTGCCTTGAAAGGCGCGGCGCGGTCCGCAATCGTCACGTCCTTCGCCGGGGAAATATCCAGCACGTCAACGCCCGCGGCGATCAGTTCCTGGGCAAGTTGCAGGCTATCGTCCAGCGTATACTCTGTGCCTGCCGGGGTGTGGCGGTAGAAGATGAGCAGGCCGTCGCCGCCGGTCTGACGGACTCTGGCAACGATCTCCTTTGCCAGCCGCGAACGGTTCTCGAAAGAGCCGCCGTACTGGTCGGTGCGGTGGTTTTGGTCCGGCATGAAAAAGCGGTTCAGGAGGAACCCGTGCGCGCCGTGCGGTTCGACCCCGTCAAAGCCAGCGTCCCGGCAGACCTCAGCGGCCACGCCATACTGGGCAACGATCTGCGCCACTTGCTGGGTGGTCGGCTCATCCACTTCCATCGGCCTGCCGAAACGAAGCGGGAACAACTGGATTGCCGCAGCCGCGCCTTCTTTGTGGATCGTGTCCACCAGCGGCCGGAGACTATCCGCCGTCAGGTCGTCACCAAAGCGTGGCACGCCGGTGGCTTCAACGATTACCAGCGCGGCGCCGCCCGCAGCCAAGCGCCGATACCACGCAATGCCTTCCGCCGAGATAATGGGCCGCACTTGCACCATTGGCGGCACCACCACTCGATTCCGCAACCGAAGCCCTTTCACCTGCAGTTCCGAGAACATCAGTTCGTACTTGCCCATAATTGTGCCCTTTCCTTAACAATCCGTTTACTTGGTCGCCGTGATCTCGATCACGATAAGCCACCCCCGCCCAATATCAAGCTCCCTCATTGAAAACACTTGACTCAGCGCCGGCGCCGGATATATTTGCAGAGAAACAGAAAAGGGCAAAGAATGAACCGGCTGGGAAAGATACTGACGCGTGGCGTGACCAAGTTCGCCACAACGGCGCAATATTCGAATTTGGCCAGACACCTGACACGCTCTGACAAAAAGGCGTAAGGAATATGCGGCGCGCTAAGTATATCCAGGAACCTGGGGTCTTCATCCGCCACACCGAGCAACGCTCGTTCATCGGCCCGGGCACAATCCAGCTCAAGGATGGCGCCATCCTGATGGCCGCACCGTGGGGACGGCCGCCGGCTAACTTCGAGCAACTGGCGGCGACGTACCCCGTGCCCATGTTGTACCGTAGCAGCGACGGCGGCCGCAGTTGGCAGGAACAGGGCCGGATGCAGATGGACTGGACGCTCACCGGCATGATCAGCGATGGCGGCATCACCTTTCTGTACCTGCAGGATGGCCGTCTGGCATTCTTGAGCCACCGGCACGTGGAAGGCTTGCACGGCGGTGGGCTGCCGGTCATCTCCTTTTCTGAGGACGAGGGCGCAACGTGGACACCGGCGCGCACCATCGGCGAGCCGGAGGGCGTGTGGTACGTGATGAACGATCGGATGATCCAGATGAACAACGGGCGCCTGGTAGTGCCGGTATCCCACATGCCGGAGGGCATGGGCGTCTACGAAGGCGACCGTAATCTGGGGCTCTGCTTCTTCAGCGACGATGGCGGAGAGACCTGGCAGCGCTCGTCTCGTCCCGCCGATCTTGCCGACGCGCGCGGCATGGCCGAGCCCTGCGTCGCCGAAGTCGGCGACGGCCGCCTGCTCATGCTGGCCCGCACGGGCAGCGGCTGTAATTACGCCGCCTGGTCCGATGACGGGGGCGACACCTGGTCGCAATCGGAACCGACCACCCAAACCGCCGCTTGCTCGTCATTGACTCTCAAGACTCTACCCGGCGGCCGGCTGATCGTTTTTTACAATCATGTCGAGCCCCTCGGACCGGGTGCTTTCTTTCCACGCACGCCGCTCTGCTATGCGGTCTCCGCCGATGGCGGGCGCAGTTGGGGCGAGCCGGTACTGGTGGACGAAAGCGGCGTGCTGTCGCGCGACCGCCAGTGCATCTATCCGTCCATTTGCTTCACCCCCGAGGGGATGCTGGTCGTTTACTCGGTGCACGAGGCCGATCCGCAGGGCAGCTTTGCCGGCGGCGATGGATATGAATGCCCGGACTGCGGCGGCAAGTGCGGTGTGCTCAAGTACCCGGAACTGGACCGGTCTGAGTGAGTTGTACAATAAGGAGACACAAGAATGACCCGAAGCATCCAGGAACCTGCTCGTGAAATACCGGTGCTGGGTGAATACGACGTTGTGGTGTGCGGCGGCGGGATGGCCGGAGTCGGCGCGGCCTGCGCGGTGGCCCGTGCGGGTGCTAAGGTCCTGCTGGTGGAACGCCTGGAAATACTTGGCGGCCTCGGCACCAGTGGAGGGGTGGGAAACTTCTGTTTTGGCGACGACACGCTGCCGAATGGTCAGGGACGAGTATTCGACGCCATCTGGGACGGTTTGGCGGCCTATGGCGCCATTGGTGAGGAGCATGGCTGGCATGTCGGCAGAACCCCGCCATTCATCAATCACACCTTCGACCACAACGTGTTGGCCATTGTGCTGCAAGAATTGACTGAACGGGATGGGGTGGAGTTGCTGTTTGCCACCGACGTCATCGGCGCCGAAGTTGAAGACGGCAGCGTGCGAGCGGCGATCCTGCACAATCGCTCGCTCGGCCAGCGGGTCAAGGCGGCCATCTTCATTGACGCCACCGGCGACGGCATCCTGAGCCGGCACGCGGGCGCGGCGGCTCTGCCGGATGATCCGGTTCACCCGCAACCGATTCCACCGAGCCACATGCTGTACGCGCAGCGCACGGGCCAGCCGCGGGCACAGGTGGTGCGGCGCCAAGCCGAAGGCGAAGCGCCGCCACAGTACAGCGTGTGGATCGAACCCGACCGGATCGGGCTGAAGATGAAATGGCCGGAGGGAGACTTTGACACCGCGACCGGCCAAGGGTATTCCGCCGCCGGACGCGCCTTCCGCCGCCGCATCCCCGAGTTCATCCGCCATTTTCAAGCCACGGAACAGGGGCGTGCCGCGGTGTTTGCCTATTCCGCCGCCATGTTTGGCCTGCGAGAGAGTGTGCGCATTGCCGGCGACTACGTGCTGACGGCGGACGACCTGCGCGCGAGCCGACGATTTGCTGACGCCGTCGCCCACGGCTGCTTTCCGCTGGATGCGCCGGGGTACGGCCATGCGCCCATGCCGCCCTACCAGATTCCCTACCGCAGCCTGCTGGTGCAGGGCGTGGATAATATCCTGGTCGTCGGCCGGTGCTTCTCGGCCACGCGTGCCGCGCTCTCCTCCGCCCGCGTCATGCCGACCTGCTGTCTGATGGGCCAGGCTGCCGGCATCGCCACAGCGATGGCATGCCGGGATGGGACAGCCTTGCGGAGTGTGAACCCGGCGACCATTCGCCAGGAACTTCTGGCCTCGGCGCCGGATGATAAGGTCTTGTGGCGCCGGTTGGGTAATGTAGGAGAGTAGCCCCGGTGGAGAGAGCCTATTCAGTACCCTCAGCACAACTTGCCGTGCCCGGTGAGTACGACGTCGTCGTCTGCGCGGCGGCCCGGCGGGGTGCGCGGCGGCCTGCGCGGCGGCCATCGCCGCCTTCCGGCATGGTGCAAGGACGCTGATTACTAGGCGGGGCTGACATTCTCAGCCTGCGGACCCTTCTGCCCTTCAGTCACTTCAAAGGTCACTTTCTGACCTTCCTGCAAGGTCTTAACGCCATCACCTTGAATCGCGCTGTGATGGACAAAAACGTCCTTATCGCCCTCTCGTTCGATGAATCCGAAACCTTTTTTCTCGTTGAACCATTTGACGGTGCCTGTGACTTGATCTGCCATGACTGTTGTTTCCTTAGATTTGCCAATCGCTGATCGGCGTTACAATTGCTGCATAAGGTAGACTACACCACCCCCGCCCAATATCAAGCTCCCTATTGAAACACACTTGATTCAGTGATTGGACCCGGCATGGTTTGGTAATGATCTGGAACACATATCGGCGCTGAACTGGACGCAGAAGCGGAGCAGGGCAAGACAGAGAAGGACTGAACGTCGGACCCGCCTTCGTCGTCATTTCTTTACGGCGCGGGAGGTTCGGAGCTTTTTATAGCCGGCTTCGGGAAGCGCCACGCGGAAACCGACATAGATGTAGCCGGGATAGACTTGGCTGTTGAACTCGCGGTCTTTCGCGCGTTGGCTATAGCCGTAGTAACCCCATGACCCGCCCCGGATAACGCGGCTGTGACTTTCTTTGGTTTCGACCGGATTGGTTTTGGGGCCGGGGGTGTAGAGTTGATACCAGTCCGTACACCATTCACCAACATTGCCGGCCAGGTCCAGCACACCGTCACGACTGGCGCCCTTGGGGAAACTGCCAACCACCACCGTGCCCTGGGCCGGCTGGCTGCGCATGAACTTCGGAACGTCCAACGCCTTTTTCCCGATAAAGTTGCCGTGGACCATCGGCTTGGGCTCGTTATTGCCCCAAGCATAGCGACGGCTCTCGCCGCGACCGCTGGCGACATATTCCCATTCAGCTTCGGTGGGCAGGCGGAACCCGTTGGCCTTCAAATTCGCGGTCCACTTCTTTTCGTCATATACCGTGCTCAGCCCGGCTTGTTTCGACAGGTAGTTGCAGTAGCGGGCCGCTTCGCGCCAATCGATATAGATCACCGGCTCACGGTCGCGCCAGGAGTAGCCGTCCCGCCATTGGCGGTGCTTGGGCATGAACCGCTCGAATTCCTGATTGGTCACCTCATACCTACCCATGTAAAAGGTCGAAACCGTGACTTTGCGCGCTGGCAACTCGTCCTTTTCAGTACTGGCCCTGCTGCCCATGATAAACGAGCCGCCCGGAATCCTGACGAGTTCGGGGAAGACCGAAGGTCTCGGAGCGGGGAAGGTCATTGGGGTGATGCGCACTAACTCGAGAGCATCCACCAGCACATCGGCAGTGTCCTGCCAGCCCGGCCTGGGATCACCGTAGCCCCGTTTCTTGCCGGGCTCAGGCTCGGGCTTCCGGAAGCACTCGATCTTAAGGTGCGTGGTCTTGTCGTACAGCGTCCACATGAGCGTTGCCGTGGCCCAGCGCCCGCGGCCGGTCGGCGGCAGCCAGAGCGGAATCCGATACTTCTCGTTCGCGTCCTTACGCTCCACCCCGTCGGCGTACAGTGTCAGCCGCCGGTCATAGGAGTTCGGGTTGGAATAAACGAAGCGGAGGTTGTACATCGCAGTCTTCAGGTTCTTCACGGGAATCGTGATGCCCGCGCCCAGCTTCGTCGGGATGTGGACCGCGCGGGTCCGCCCGTACTTCTGAACGGCGGCTCCCTGATGGAGCTTGCCGGCTTCAGCCTCGAAGCGCACAGCTTTACCGGCAATGGCCGCGCCGGTCCAGATACGGCTTTGCAGGTGACTGCCAACGTAGATGCTGTTCTCCTTCGTTTCCCGGGCAATAACCGAACGCCGGCCGACGACCTCGAGTATTCGCCGGTTTCTTGGCCTGGAAAGCGTAAAGCGGGGGACGCCGGGCGCCAGCGGCAGGTCGGCATGGCTGACGCCGCCGGGCATTTTGAAGACCTTGACCGAAGCGCCAATTTGTACGGTCAGGGTGGCCGGCTTGGTGAGGAAAGTGGTGACGTATAGCTTGTCCTGTACGTCGTCGTGGATTTGGGTGAAGGGCCACTTGCCCAGGGTGTGGATTTTCCACTCCTGTTTCTCGGGCACCCACGCCTTCGTCAGCCAGCGGCCGCGATCACGGTAGGCAAAGAATATCTTGTCCTGGGCGATCTTCGGACGCTTACCGCTTTTGTACCAACTGATGTAGTAGGCGGTGGCATCCAGATAGGCGCCGTCGCGGTTATAGGTCTGCTTGTCCCAGTCCCGTTTCCACTTGTAGTGCATCAGGTTGGTGTCTTCGTTGTAATCGTTCCAGGTAACGATCTCAACCCAGTCGGCGTTGTCGCGGATGATGCCTTCCCAGATCGCGCCATACCCGTGAATCCCCTGCATGTCCCGCACGTTGGCGCTGTTATAGTACGGCGCGATGCCCGCCATATACAGCTTGTCCGCCCGTGTGGTCGCTCGCCGCAGGTTGGCGTTGGTGTTGATACAGCCCCACACCGAGTCGTCGCACACAAAGCGCCAGAGCCCGTCAACATGCGGGTCCTGACACATCCTCAGACCGTTCTCAACGCTTTGGGACATCTCAAAGCGGCCCACCCCAAAAAACGGCACGAAGAATATCTTCCTACCTTCGCCTTTCAGCTTGGTCAGGATATGGTCGTAGTTCCTGCCGCTCATACCGTATGAAGAAAGGCAGAACTTCCCGTCGTAGCGCATGGCATTGGGATGGTCATAGTAGCGCTTCACCATGTGCTCGACCTGCATGTCGACAGGCTGCACCGAGTACTCCGGCGTCAACAGCAGTTTGAAGCCCGTGCCGAGTTGCTTTGCGGCTTCGAACATGTTATCCATGTTCTGGACGTAGCGCGTCGGCTTGCCGTTTCCGTGCAGCCAGGCGCCGAAGTCCATGGCAAAACCATCGAGCCCGTGCGCCTGGGCAATCTGAATCTCCTGTTTGTGGAACTCCACAGACAGGCCGAAACAGGTCATGTAATGGGCAAAGACGTAGTGTTTTTCGGGCTTGGGCGCTTGCTCCTGACCAATGGTCGGCAGGGCGGCGAGCAATAGCAGCAGCAGGGCGATTTTGTATGCTTGGGTCATGAGCGGTTCTCCTTGATGCTATGGGCTTCGATAGGACGCGCAGGGCCATTGAGACCCGGGCGACTTGGGGACTAGTCTTCCAAAAGTTCGAGGGTCCCGTCGTCTTCATCATCGTCGTCGCCGAGCTCCGCAGCTCCCGGGCCCTTGGGCGGCGGGCCGATGGTTGGGTCGCTTTGCTTCAGGTACTCCTCCAGATTCGTCTTGCCGTCTTTGTCCGGGTCCGCTTTGGGATCTGCAACGTGGGCGGTGGACATGTCGCCGAACTTGCCGAACCAGAGCATCTCGAACCAATTCGGCAAGCCGTCGTGGTCGACATCGCTGTACTCGGAATAGATGAAGGGCTTCTCCTTCTTTCCGAAGTCCAGCTCCCAGTGACGCTTGAACTCGGTGGACATACAGACCTTGCCGGTGTCCTGCCGGAAGGGCCGGTCGCCCACGGGTTCCGGGCAGACCACGCGGACAACCCGCTTGCCGCCCCGGATGATTTCGGCGCTGACCGGGCCCTTGGTCAACGGCAGTTTCTTCCAGGACATACCGGCGGGGGCATTCCATTCGGCCTTTTTGCCGTCCTTGAACTTCCTGCCGGGCACGCGGACCTTCGCCGGCTTGCTAAGGATGGTCAGCACCTCGATGACATTGTCCCTCACTTGCTTGGGTTTGAAGGGAAAGAACTTGCCGCCGTGCTGGTATTTGTGCGAGAAGATGTAGAGTTTGTCGCGCTTGTACCTGGGTTCCTTGCCCGTCTTCCACCATTTCAGCAGATGCCCGGTCAGGTCGTAGTAGGAGTAACGCGTGTTGTAGCCGGGGGAGACATTGGTGTTCTCCTGATAGTCGTTCCAGGTGATGAACTGCACCAGCGTTGACGGCCAGGTGCGGGCGGCGTTCCAGTCGCCGCGCACCCAGTCCGTGCCGGGGCTGGCGATCTGCAGCCAACCGTAGTTCTCATACTGCATCTTCATGGGGTGACACCACTCGGCGCCCTGGGCGAGGACGGCTTTGGCAATATCAGGCACCGGGCCTTCCCACATGAACATGCCGACCGCCGGAAAGTCCTTGGCGAGGGCGGCCGCCGCCTTGACCCAGGTGTCTTTCGACGGGGCCGGTCTGAGGTTGTGAGAAAAGGCGCCCAGGCAGAACTGCCAGTAGATCGGTTGGCCGATGTCCTTGTCCATTTGCCGATACGCATCGCCGATCAGCTTCCAGCCTTCTTCGCTGGCCCGCAGACGCATGATCTCTTTCTCGACGGCGGCCTTGTCCTTCCAGCCGCCGACGTTCTTGGCGGCCCGCTCCATGATTTTCCCATAGGCCGGCCAAAGCGACTGGTAGCCCATGATCATCACCTTGCCGTCGCGCCGGGCGAGTTTCGGGCTCTTGCCGTGCTTGTCGAGAAGCCACTTCACGCACTTCACCCACTTGTTGCCCTTGTAAGGCTTCAGCGCCGCCATATCGTCCTTGATGCAACTGCTGTCCAAGGTGATGGTCAACTCGAAGGGATAGTCTTTCTCTTCGCAAATCTTCATCATGGCGTTGAACAACTCCACCGCGCCGCCGCCGCCGGCCCAGGCATCGAAGGTGAAACCGTCGAAGCCGATGCGCATGGCCCGGCGAAGCTCGAGGTCGGCGGCCTCCTCGAGTTTCAAGCGCTGGTGATAAGGGGCCAGCGCAAAGTTCCGGTACGTGCCGCCGCAAGACCTCGAGGCCCACGGCCCGAGATTGCGTTCCACGGGGTCCTTCGTCTGGGTCACGCGCCGGGGCGCGTCCATCGTTGTCAGGCCGCTGGTCGCATGCCACTGGATGGCCCCGGCGCCAGCGACGAAGCAACCCATGTAGTGACCGTACACCTTGCGCGGCCTCGGCTTCGTCCGGCCCTTGGTCCCGGCCGCGAGGGGCAGGCCCAGAAGCAGAAGGCCGGCGCTTGTCCAGAAGAACTTCATCATCGTTCCGTGATACTTCCTTGTTATCGGTCCGGCATGGCCAATTCGGAAATCAAGCATTGATCACTCCTCAGCCTACACCACCCCCGCCCAATATCAAGGTCCCTATTGAAACAGCTTGACTCACCGCCGGCACCGGATACACTTGACGAGAAATAGAAACGGTGAAAAAATGAACCGGCTGGCAAAAATACTGACGCTGGGCCTGGAGAGAAAACGCGCCTGGCAATTACCCATTATTGCTGGATTACTGGTGCTGTTCGGCCTGGGTGTGCGCTGGTGGTATAATTCGCGGGCAGCAAAAGGCATCCGCTTGCTGGATATGGTGGATATTAACGATGTTGAGGGTGTGCGGTGGATTTCCAGGTGGGATAAGGAGCAAGTGAATCGTGTCGGAAAAGTCTCAGTGCTCACCAGGCATTTCAGAAGGAAACCTACATTTGGATATATCCAGGGGCCCTTTCTCGAGTGGCCTCTTCTCGAAGACCAAGAATTCACACAGTTGCACTTGGCGACTATAAGGAAGCATATTCGAATCGTAGTGTTGCTGATTGAGGCGGGCGCAGACGTTAATGCCAAGGACAAATATGGCTGGACGCCGCTGCACAGGGCAGCACGGCACGGCCATATCGAGGTAGTCAAGCTGCTGCTTGAGGCCGGGGCCGACGTCAATGCCAAGGGCGAGTTTGGCGAGACGCCATTGTATAGGGCGGCATGGAGGGGCCGAACCGAGGTGGTCAAGCTACTGCTTGCGGTCGGGGCCGAGGTCAACGACAAGGACGACGAGCATGGCACTACGCCCTTGCACTGCGCGGCGTGGAGGGGCCGAACCGAGGCGGTCGAAGTTTTGATTACGGCTGGGGCTGAGGTCAACGCCAAGGACAACGCTGGCGCGACGCCGCTGCCCCTAGCGGCTTGGTATGGCTATACCGAAGTGGTCAAGATTCTACTTAAGGCCGGGGCCAACGTCAATGCCAAGGAAGGGTGGTGGTGGTCTGGTAGGACGGCCCTGCACAGGGCGGCAATCTCGGGTTATACCGAGACGGCCAAAGTATTGCTTGCGGCCGGGGCCGAGGTCAACGCCAAGGACAAAGATGGCGAGACGCCGCTGGATATGACGACGCACCGAGCAACTGGAACTGACCCCAAAAAACAAGATGAATACGCCGAGCTCTTAAGAAAGCACGGCGCAAAAACTGGCGATGAATTGGATGCAGAAGCAAAGCAGGGCAAGGGGGAGAAAGAATGAAGCTTCTCGCGGGCGGGTCAGATATTGACGTCTGCCAGCAACTGCCGGTAATAAAGATAATTGTCCCAGGGAATGTCGGGCGGCATAGCGTGATCACAACCCGGAACGTAGCCGCCTTCCTGCATCAGGGGTATTTTCTCATTTACCATCCGAGCGATGGCGGCCTTGTCGCCGGCCAGAATCCGCTTGTCCATCCCGCCGCCGATGATCAAATCGCGGCCGAACTCCCGGCGCAGCGCCACCACGTCCATGCCGGCGGCCACTTCCATCGGGTAGATAAAGTTTATCCCGACATCGAGCCAGCAGGGAATAAGCTCCTCGACATTACCGTCGCTGTCGAGCATGAGAATATCGATGCCGGCGGTGTGCAACCGTTCGGTAATCCGCCGATAGTGCGGCAGGAAAATCTCACGGTAGAGGGCCGGACTCAGCAGCGAGGCGGTCTTGTAGGCCATATCCTCCCAAAAAACGGCAAAGTCGTACTCCACGCCTGCCAGCGCCTTTTCCAGGACGGCGAGAATACAGTCGGCGGTCTCGACGGCCGCCTGTTCCACGAACGCGCGGTCGTCATAAATAGCCAGGCTGACGCCCTCGACGCCCATCCAGTTCCGCAGCCAGCCGTAAAGACTGCCGCACGAGATTCCCAGAGGGAAATCACGGCGTAAGTATTGCTTCTTGATACTGTCCCAATGAAGCGGGAAGCGGGCCGGGCTTTCCGGGTCCAGCCGCTTCTTGAACTCCGGCCACTGTTCCCGGCCCTTAAGAGGATAGTCAAGAAACTGCGGCATGGCTGGGGCCGGCACATTGCGGAGTTTTTTCTTGATCACGCCGTCCCCGTCCCGATAGACCTCATACCC
>SDBT01002642.1_pt1 | contig 31501 bp, 24 predicted proteins | sample 2277101 | NCBI WGS metagenome assembly SDBT01 (sample SAMN10404973, study PRJNA504765) | marine sediment metagenome | isolation source: marine sediment core GS10_PC15, 103 cmbsf | place: Arctic Ocean: Southern Knipovich Ridge | collected 2010 | reverse complement strand
TTCCAATGGTCACACTGCTGGTCTGCATTCTCCTGTAGGGAAATTTCTCTGCTCCCCTTAGTCTCCTTGGATCCTTGATTTTTCCATGTACTGCACTCAGTGCCACTGCAGCAGGAGAAGCCAGGTAGATCTCTGCATTTTTATTACCCATCCTTCCCAGGAAATTGCGGTTTGCGGTAGAGATGACCCTGTAATTGTCAGCCGGTATCCCCTGACCGGTCCCAAGGCACGGACCACAGGATGCACTCAATACATTTGCCCCGGCTTCGAGAAATTGCGTGACGATTCCCTCATTGATGGCCTGCAGGTAGATCTCCCGTGAGGCGGGTATCACCAGGAGCTGAACTCCGGGTTTGACCTTTTTACCCCTGATCATTGCAGCAGCTTCTCTCAGGTCTTCGATCCGGCCATTGGTGCAGGTCCCGATAACACCCTGATGGATATCCAATCCGGCCACTTCAGCGAGGGCCATTATATTATCCACATGGTGAGGAGCAGCTACCAGCGGGTAAACTTCACCCAGGTCGATCTGGATCTCATGGGCATAGGCAGCTCCCTCATCAGCCCATATCCCGCCAACCATTCCCCCAAGAAATTCGTTGAGCACCTGGTCCGCAGGAAAAACTGCATTCTTTGCCCCCATTTCGGAAGCAAGGTTGGCCAGGGTCATCCGGTCCGAAATGGTTAAGAACATCACCCCTTCTCCATGATATTCTATGGACATGTAATTGGCACCTGCCGATCCCAGGATACCTATGATCCAGAGGCTCAAATCCTTGGCATATACACCCTGCTTCAACCTGCCTGTAAGGTTGATCTTCAATGATCCCGGTACCCTGAACCAGGTTTCTCCCCTTAACCACAATCCGGCTGCTTCAGTGCGGTCGATGCCCGCTGCCATGGCATTGAATGCACCTGCAGTACAGGTATGGCTGTCGCTGCCAACGATCACCATCCCCGGACGGGCATATCCTGCCATCAACTGGTGACAGATCCCGCTTCCCGCATCATGAAACTTTTTAATCCCCTGTTGCTCCACAAATGCCCTGATATTATGGTATGTATTAGCTAGTCCGGCACTGGTAGGAGGAGCATTGTGATCCAGAACAATGACCAGCTGTTCAGGATCATGCACTTCGGTTCCACCCATCTGCTCAAAGGTTTTTCGGATGCTTGCCGAATTATCATGGGTAAGGATTAGATCGGGTTGTTTGAAAACTATGGCTCCTTCAGGAGCATCAAAGATCTTTTCAACAAAAGTCCTGGGCATGGCTAATCAAGTATTTAAATGAGATGAATGTTGCTTCTGCGGCAATGGTCCACCATCTCGCCAGGCCAGATGGCTGACTGTATTTCACCAATATGAGCCTTCTGAAGCAGCTGCATGGCTGTTCGCGATTGACCGATCCCTCCACCAATGGATGAGGGCAATTCATCGTTAAGAAGCCGCCTGTGAAACAGAAGATCAATCCGGTCCAGATCGCCGGTGAGTTCGAGTTGTAACATCAATTCCTCTTTATCCACCCTCAATCCCATGGATGTGATTTCAGCAGCGCATTCCAGCACATTGTTCCAAACTATGATATCCCCATTCAATCCCCTGAAGCCATCAACCGTCTCCGTACTCCAATCGTCATAATCAGGCGCTCGTTTATCATGGGGTTTGCCATCCGGGAGGTCATATCCAATACCGATAATGAATACGGCACCGTGCTTTTCAGTAATCCTGTTTTCCCTCTCCTTTGGTGTCAGATCGGGATACATCTCATAAAGCTGTTCGGAATGGAGAAAGGTGAGCTCCTCCGGAAGTCCGGGTAGGATATTTGGATAGAAAGTATGAATAAAAAACTCACTTCGTTTCACATTGTCCCACACCTTTTGCACAGTTTTCTTCAAGGTTTCAAGGGTTCGCTCTTCACGATAGATAGCCTTCTCCCAGTCCCACTGGTCAACATACACAGAGTGCATATTGTCAAGTTCCTCATCGGGCCTGAGAGCATTCATATCTGTATAGATCCCGTAACCTGTCTCTATGTCGTAATCCCTCAGCATCATGCGCTTCCATTTAGCCAGCGACTGCACAACCTCTGCTTCCTGGTCGTGCATGTCTTTTATCCGGAACCTGATAGGCCTTTCCTCACCCCGAAGGTCATCATTCAGGCCTGTGCCTTTGAGCATAAACAGGGGGGCAGTTACCCTGCGAAGTCTCAAATCGGAAGAAAGTCCAGTCTCGAAATGATCCTTCATCATCTGGATGGCTTTCTCCGTTTCTTTTAAGCCAATGAGGGGCTTATAACCCTCTGGAATAATCAGTCTCATAATACAAGCATTTTAAAACAATCCATTGTTATGATAGATCTCCATCTGCACCTCTGAAAATGGAGCCGCTGTTACTGTGATTTTCTTTGAATTATTGCGTATTTCACCGGTACGGAAATTTATATAGAGTTCATCTCCATCTGACAGTTGCAATTCTTTGATCCGCTCTGAAACAATGATGGGAAATGCGGCGTTGATGGCATTTCTCTCATAGATTGCACCAAAAGATTCGGCGATCACACATCTTACACCCAGCGAAATAAAACAATCCACAGCCTGTTGCCTGGAACTTCCCGATCCAAAATTCTTACCGGTAACCACAATATCCCCTTCCATAACCTTTGAGGAAAAATCTTTAAATCCATCCAGGTTGTCAAACGTGTACTGTCCCATTTCAGCCATATCGGTTATGGACAGGTACCGGTTGTGAAAGATCATATCCGTATCGATATTATCTCGCGGTACATACCAGGCCCTGCCGATAAATTCAACGGGACGATCCACAGATCTGGTGGATTTGATGGACTCGATGGATTCAGTGGTACCTGCAGTGGCTTTTTCAGTCCTTTCAATCACTCTTTTTACAGGTTTATCAGGTATTTGTACAGGACTGGTGATGAATCCGGCAACGGCTGAAGCAGCTGCCACTTCCGGGGAGGCCAGGTATACTTCACCCTGTCCCTGTTTCCCGGGAAAATTCCTGTTTCCTGTACTTATGGTGATTTCTCCGGGTCCGTTTTGTCCAACCTGACCTGCAGCACATCCTGCGCAACCAGCATTGGAAACCAGGGCACCCGATTCCTTGAATATTTCCAGCAAACCTTCTTCCATGCATTGAGACCAGACCCTGTCTGTTGCCGGAACAATCTTGAGGACGACGCCTTCAGCCACATGTCTGCCTTCAAGGACACCGGCAGCGGAGCGAAGATCTTCAATCCGTCCATTGGTACAGCTGCCGATAAACGCTGAATCGATCCATATTTTTTCTTCCGGCAGGTCCGAAGTGTCGTGGGGTTTTCCCGGTAACGATATTTTGGGGACAAAACCGGAGACATCCACTTTATGCACCATGGTATATGAGGCATCAGGATCAGCAACCGCCGGAACCACTCTCCTTCTTGAACGAGACTCACAGTAGCGGATCACTTCCAGGTTGGGTGGAAAAAGAATGATGATGGCCCCCATCTCGGTAGCCATTGAGGCAATGGTAATTCGCTGGTCCATGGTCAGTCCTTCAACCAACCCTCCTTCGATCTCGATGGCAAACCCAAGCAAAGTATTGGCTCCGAATGTATCCAGGAGATTGAGGACAATATCCTTGGCTGTTATATGAGGGGGAAGATTGCCTTCAAGTACGATCTTCACCGTGTGCGGCACCTTGAACCAGGTAAACCCCTTGTGCCATGAGGCCGCAATGTCTTTATCCCCCATGCCCTGTCCAAATGCTCCTATTGCTCCAAGAATATTGGCATGAGAGTCAGTGGATACTGCTGTTGATCCTGGATAAGCAAGACCTTCTTCGATCAATACATGGGTTCCGATACCCTTATCAATATCATATACCCTGATCCCTTTTTCACGTGCATACAGCCTGCATTTATGCTGGTTGGCGGCGTACTTCTGGTCCGATCCTGTTGGATTGCAATCAAAAGTAAAGAAGGTCTTTGAGGTATCCTGAATTACCAAATGATGCCGTTCCATGTGATTCACCACGTTGGCTCCTCCAAAATCCCGTGCAACGCGGGCATCGATGATAACGTCCACAATGTCGCCAGGAGCAACTTCAGATTTGCCGGAGTGTGACGCTAGTATCTTCTCAATTACTGTCATTCCCATAATCTACAGTTTGTACCCAAAGATAGCCACAAAGCCACTTCAATAAATATTTTCTAAAACATCTCGGCGGAATGTCACAGCTTTTCATAGTTTTGCCTCAAACAGGTTGTGCATTGCTAAAATCCATCCATCCAAATATCACACGGCTTTACCTGATCAAGATTGCCAAATGGTTCATGCTTTATATGCCCATTGTGATACCATTTTACGAAAGCAACGGTCTCACCATGAAGGATATTATGGTCTTACAGGCCATTTATTCCATTGCCATCGTGGTGCTGGAAATCCCGTCAGGATACCTGGCCGATGTGATCGGGCGAAGAAAAACATTGATTATAGGTGCCGTATTTGGAACTGTAGGATTCACTTTCTACAGTCTCAGCTATGGATTTTTGGGTTTTTTGATTGCAGAAATAATACTTGGTATCGGACAGAGTTGCATTTCGGGAGCAGATTCGGCCATGCTCTATGATTCGCTGCTGGAGCGCGGGCAGGAGAAAAAATATAGCCGTTTTGAAGGACGAATCACCTCGCTGGGTAATACTGCAGAAGCCGTCGCAGGCATTTTAGGCGGATTACTTGCAGGAATAACATTGAGGGTACCCTATTTTGCCCAGATGTTCGTTGCATTTATTGCCCTTCCGGCTGCCATCACACTTGTGGAACCTGCACGCAAGCTGCCACTCATCAAGGCTGGTTTTATGGAGATTGTCCAGATCGCACGATTTGCATTGTTCCAGGACCGCGCTTTAAGTCGCAACATTCTGTTCAGTGCAATCACAGGAACAGCCACATTGACCATGGCATGGTTTGCACAACCATATTTCGAATATACCCGGATTGATATTGCATGGTTTGGATTGCTTTGGACCAGCCTGAACCTGACAGTGGCCATCACTGCATACACCGCCCATTATGTTGAACAAAAGCTGGGCCAGACAAGGTCAATCCTCCTTATCGCCCTTTTAATACCCTGCGGATACCTGGCCCTTGGCCGGTTCCATCTCCCATCGGGTCTCATTATACTATACCTGTTTTACCTGGTAAGGGGATACGCAACCCCGGTTCTCAAGGACTACATCAACCGGATCACTGCCTCGAATATAAGAGCTACCGTTCTGTCTGTAAGGAATTTTATCATCAGGTTGCTCTTTGCACTCACAGGACCATTTCTGGGCTGGATCAAAGATATTTACTCTCTTCCGCAGGCCCTCACCCTGGCCGGTATTATCTTCCTGGTCCTGAGTGTTATCACGGCCATTCTCTTTATCTCATCCAGGAAACTGATGAACAGTGCACGGGATTACAAATTCAACACCAGGCCATCATAGGCAGGTCGAATGTTGGAAGGAAGTTCATTTTCGAGCAAGGCGGAAGGTCCCATCTGGTGTGATATATGGGTAAGGTAACCCATTCCCGGACGTAACTCCTCTATCAGTCCAACAGCCTGCTCAAGGGTAAAATGTGAAATATGTGAATCCTTGCGAAGGGCATTGACCACCAGGAACTTCAACCCTTTGAGCTTTTTTTTCTCTGCTTCAGAGATATAATTTCCATCAGTCAGATATGCGAAATCCCCGATCCTGAATCCCAGAACAGGAAGGTGGTAGTGCATCATCCTGATGGGAATGATCTCCAGGGGGCCTATCCGGAATGGTTCAGTAGAAATAGCGTGCATGATTACCTGTGGAATACCAGGGTACTTCTTCTCTGCAAACACATAGGGGAACCCACTGTTCAGTGCCCGCATCACCCGTTCCTCAGCGAATACATCCATGGGACTTTTCTGAATAAAATTGAATGCCCTGATGTCATCCAATCCAGCAATGTGGTCCCGGTGTTCATGGGTAAACAGGACTGCATCGAGTTTTGTAACCTGGGCATGAAGCATTTGCTGTCTGAAGTCGGGCCCGGTATCTACAACGATCACCTGATCCCCGTATTCCACAAGAATGGAAGAGCGCAACCTTTTGTCGCATTCATCCTCAGATAAACAACCGGCACATCTGCAACCGATGACTGGTACACCCTGCGATGTGCCTGTTCCCAGGAAGGTAATTTTCAATAGAAATGGTATTGCATTACGCTGTTCACGAAGTTATAACTATTTTTATTAAATAAATCGAGCGAGCCTGTCATGAAAGGAATCCTTTACCTGGTGCCCAATACGCTGGGCAATCCTGATACAACCTGCACCATTCCTTCCTGTATTGCTGACAAGGTCAAAGGAATCAGTGTCTATATTGTGGAGAACCTGAGAAATGCCAGGCGGTACCTGAAAACCCTTGACAGGGAGATTGATATCGACCAGCTGATATTTCATGAGCTAAATAAACATACATCTCCGGAGGATATCCCCACTTTTCTGAACGAAACCTTGCAAGGTTCAGATGCCGCCATTATTTCGGAAGCAGGCGTACCGGGCGTGGCCGATCCTGGTGCAGTTGTGGTACGGCTGGACCATGAACTGGGCATCCGGGTGGTTCCTCTTACCGGACCCTCTTCCATCCTGTTATCCCTGATGGGATCGGGGCTGAATGGACAGAGGTTTGCTTTTCATGGTTATCTGCCAGTAAAGAGGCCCGAGAGGATTAGGAAGATCAGAGAACTGGAACAGGAAATCAGAAGGAAGGGGGAGACCCAGATCTTTATGGAAGCACCTTACCGGAATGATGCCCTGCTGTCAGATATTCTTGAGACCTGTGAGCCCGTTATACTGCTGTGCATTGCGGCGGATATTACCCTTGATTCCGAGTTTATCCACACCTGTTCTGTGCAGGAGTGGAAAAAGAAAAAACCAGCCCTTCATAAAAGGCCTGTGATCTTCTTACTTGGCAGATAAATTGTAATGATATGGATCCGCATGCAGGAAGAGGCGAACTGAGGTTTACTCCTCTGGCTCCGTGTCGGGGTCAGCAGGAGCACCAACACTGAGAATTTCAATATCAAAAATCAGGGTCTCGTAAGGAGGTATTGAAATCAAAGACGTTCCTGGAGCAAGACTTCCCGTAAATCCATAACCAAGCTTCCAGGGTATAACCAACCTGCCCTTTTCCCCCTCTTTAAACCTGAGCAATCCAAGATTCCATCCTTGAATTAATTCCGTGGCACCCACAACAACCTCAAAGGGATCATCAGCAGTTGTTTCATCAAATACCCTTCCGTCAATCAAATAGCCTTTATATGCCATCTGGACAACGGAATCTGCCTTAATGGAATCCCCGTCAGTAGGTTCATCAATCGTATAGTACATGATGGCATCCACCCCAGGATCATGAATGGTATCAGCTCCGGGAATTGTATCCACATAAGCTTCAATCCTGGCTTCCTCATAGACTTCAATATCCCCGAGGACCTTCAGCAGTTCAACCTCATACTTGAGCGACTGATATCCGCCCACCTGCTGGCCAAATCCTTTGGGACCATAACCAAGGTCACTTGTGAAAAACATGATCGCCTGAGTGCCTTCCTTCATCAATAATAATCCTTCAGTAAGGCCTTCCACACTTAAAACGGTTTTCATTTTGAAGGGTCCGTAGAGTACCCCACTGTTATAAAAATTATTGTCAATGGCCACATTTTCAAGGTAAGACTCAAAGATGATATCCTGGGGGATCTTGGTTGTTACATAATCAATCAAAACCCAGTCGGCCGTATCGGGCATGGAACCGGTTCCTTCTTTATGCTCTATGAAATAAAGTCCACTGGATTGGGGAGATACATCCGGATAACTGGATTCCACATAAAGATCAAAATAACGCTGTTCCAGTGCTCTTTTATCCTCTTCTTCTGTGTCCTCCGGGCAACCGGTAAGCAGAAAAACACCGGTGACGGCTATCAGGATTGTGTATATTTTATTGATACTCAAATGCATTTTCTATTCTTTATTGCGCAAAAATAACATATTTAATTAGTGGTTGAAAGAAAACTACTAATTTTCAAGGTCTTTGATAAGAAAGCGCCAAAGACAAGGCTTTCGAAGTGTTGGGAACCAAGGAGTTTACTTTTGTAAATGACTGTTTTCAACACGAGAGTAACGCAGTGTTTGGCGTTTTCTTGCAAAGACTAATGAACCTTATTGCACCTCCAGTATCTTTACCCTGTAAATGAGTACGGAATTCCCTGGAATCTTATCCCTGTCACCAAAATTGCCATGTGCCAGGTGAGGTGGAATGATGAAAATGGCCTCGGCTCTCACTCGTAATCTGCGCATACCCTCTGCTACACCTGACTCCACACCTCCCCTGCCTATGGTAATAATTTTGGGATCCCCTTCTGTAGTCTCATAACATGATTGCCCGTCAAGCAACGTGGAATTAAAGGAATAAGTAATCCGGCTGTTCTCTGTGATTCGTTTTCCCTGTCCGGGAATCTCAATCACGATCCAGAGTCCGGATGGAGTCACCTTTGCTTCCCATCCAACCCGTTCAACGAAGGCTGAAATGTGATCCTGGTGTCTGCGCTGCATATACTGGTTGGCCCTGATAAATTGCTCGGAAACCGGATCCGGCTGCGCTGGGTGATATTCCTGGACAGGAGGATCGCACGCGGTAACCAGAACCACCAACACCATTAAAACAGGTTTAGCCTTCAGATAATAGTTTGACATAGGCGGGTAAAAGTGATTCGAAGAATTTTAACGTTTCCTCCATGGAGAGAAACGAATCTCCCCCGGCCGCATTGACATGTCCACCGCCATGATAATGCTCAGCCGCAATTCGGTTTACCGGGAAATTACCACGGGACCTGAACGAGATCTTGATCCTGTCTTTCTTTTCAACAAAAAGCGCGGTGAACCTCACACCCTTCACCGAAAAAGGTATGTTAACAATTCCTTCTGTGTCCCCTTTGCGGTGATTGAACCTTTTCAGCTCTTCGTCGGTGATGCTGATGTAAGCTGCATGGTAGCGTGGCAATACCTTCATCTTCTCCTGCAAACAGTAACCCAGCAAACGCATGCGATCCTCTGAAAAAGCATCATACACATTGCTGAAAATCCGGTCCTTCTCCAGGTTATATTTCATCAGGTCTCCCACAATGTGGAAGATCTCGGGATAACTGCTTGCAAAATTGAAGTTACCTGTATCGGTCATGATGGCCACATAAAGGCAGGTGGCTATATCCTTATCCAGGATATCATCCTCGAAAACCTCCTTTAGAAGAAGGTAGATCATCTCTCCCACTGATCCGCGCCAGGTTTCCGAAACAGTGAAATCGGCAAACCGGACCGGATCCTCATGGTGGTCAATAAGTATCTTTTTTGCATTGGATTTAAACAGGTATTCCTCAACTCCATTCAGACGCTTCGGATCGTTAAAATCCAGACAAAAAATCAGGTCTGCATCTTTTATGACACCAACGGCTTTCTCTTTTTTATAAGCAAATGTGATGGAGAGCTCGATTCCGGGAAGCCATCTAAGGAAATCGGATAGTCCGTCCGGGATCACCACATGGGTATCAATACCTCGTTTTTTTAATGCCAGTCCAAGCGCCAGGCTGGAGCCTATGGCATCCCCGTCAGGATTCGTATGGGTTAGGATCGCAATTTTTTTTGCGCTTTCTATCCAATCACGCATTGTCTTTCTGGTTCCTTCATCCAGCATGATCACTTAACTGTTTTAAAGACGCAAAGATAAAAAATATTGAGGGTGGCTTAACAAACCCACAAATAAATTGTTAATATGCATTATTAAATCAAACGGAACATGACAGGAAACATTACATTCACCATTATCAAGCCACGTGCCGTCTTAAATGGACATATCGGACCGATCCTTAACAAAATCTCTGATACCGATTTTAAAATCACTGCCCTTAAGATGCTACATCTAACCCGCGGTGTAGCACAACGCTTTTATGAAGTACACAGGGAACGTCCATTTTACAATGATCTGGTAGATTTTATGATCTCCGGTCCCATTGTGGTGGGTATCCTGGAAAAAGAGAATGCAGTAGAAGATTACAGGCGGTTGATCGGTGCGACAGATCCTGCCAAAGCGGAAGAAGGCACCATCAGAAAACTCTACGCAGAATCCTTGCAGGCCAACGCGGTACATGGTTCGGATTCAGATGATAATGCTGCCCTGGAAGCAACTTTCTTTTTCCCGTACTCTGAGCGGTTCTGATTATTTAAGGATAATGTCATCAATGACATTCATACCGGCAGCTTCGTTGAGCCGCTTGATGAGTGTATCCTTGATCATACTCAGCTCATTACGGACCACCGAAGAGTGAAGGGTGACAAAAAGCTTACGGTTGCGAATATGCATGCTTTTGGTCTTCCTGGCAATGGTCACACCCAGCAGATCTTTCCATGATTTCACAAGTCGGTATTCGGCCAGCCCTTTTTCAAGTTTATTAGATTTTATAAACTGGTCAAGAAGGGAATCGATTTTCTGGATCTCTTTTCTTTGCATGTTCAGACATCCATTTGTTGAATAGTTCCTTCCTGACCAATCTTAAACAATCTGTGATCGCTATGGATATCTTTCAGGATCCCCAGCAACCGAGATTCATTGGTATCTGTAATAAAGATTTGGCCAAATTGATTTTCTGCAACCAGTTTGATGATCTGTTTCACCCTGCTTGCATCAAATTTATCAAATATGTCATCCAGGAGCAGAATGGGTGGTATTTCCATCAGTTTCCTGATAAACTCAAACTCTGCCAGCTTCAGTGATACAAGGAAAGTTTTCTGTTGTCCCTGCGATCCGCTTTTTTTAAGGCTATGGTCTCCAAGGGCCATTCCAAGATCATCTTTATGGATACCGAAGGTAGTGTATTGAACAACACGGTCCTTCTCCATCGATTTCTTCAATCCCTCCCTGTATCCCATATTTTGAAGCTGTGCATGGTACGAGAGCGAAACAGTTTCCCTATTTCCTGAAACATGCTTATAGAAGGTACTGAATATTGGCAGGATCTCATCAACAAATCGCTTTCGCTCAAGATAAATGGGTTCACCGAACCGGATGAGCTGCTCGTCCCAGATCTCGAGCATTTCCATGTTGAAGTTCCTGCTTGCAGCAAAATCCCTCAGCAAACGGTTTCTCTGGGTAAGAGCCCTGTTATACTGAATCAGGTTTCCCAGGTAAACACGGCTGTACTGGGCTACAACCCCATTCATAAATCTCCTTCTCTCTTCACTTCCCCCGTTGATGAGGATGCTGTCGGCCGGGGATATCATCACCAGGGGAATGAGTCCGATATGTTCGGAAAGTTTCTTGTACTCGTTCTGGTTCCTTTTGAATTGCTTTTTCTTCTGCTGACGAATCCCGCAATAAATATTTTCCTCTTTTCCCCGCCGTTCAAATATTCCCTGCACGACACAAAATTCCCGGTCGTACATTATATTCTGGCTGTCCACAGGATTGAAGTTACTTTTGCAAAGGGAAAGGTAATGGATTGCATCCAGGATGTTGGTTTTGCCCACACCATTCTCACCCACAAAACAGTTGATCTTTTCCGTAAGTAAGATGTCCACCTGTTCATAATTTTTGAAGTTGACCAGGGAGAGCGATTTCAAATGCATACACAAAATTACTATTTTTGTGACGCCGTACCCGGCATTTTTCCAAAAAAGGGTTACTTTTGCGGAAGTTTTTGAGAACCAACAAAAAACCCTGTAATGTCGAAGAAAAAGAATGTGAAGCAAACGGACAAGAACCTTGAAGGTATTGAACAAGTATTAACACGTTCCGAACAGTTTATTGAAGATAACCAGAAAGTACTTACTTACATACTCAGCGGACTTATTATCGTGTTACTAATTGTTATAGGGGGAAACCGGTATTATCTGAAACCCCTGAACGAAAAAGCTTCTGCTGATATGTTCTATGCTGAACGGTTCTTTGAAATAGACTCGTTCAATCTTGCACTGAATGGATTTGGAACCTATCCTGGTTTCCTGAATGTGATGGATGATTACGGATTTACCAAATCTGCGAAAATTGCAAAATACTATGCTGGTGTATGTTATCACAACCTGGGAGAGCATGAAACTGCCCTTGAATACCTGAATAAATTCAAGACAGACGACCTGCTTGTGGGAGCGGCCAAATACAGCACCATGGGTGATGCTTATGTGGAGTTGGGTGAATATAGTAAGGCAGTCTCCTCATACAAAAGCGGGATTAAAAAATACAAGAATAATTTTTCCTCACCCATCATGTTGAAGAAACTTGGTATTGTGTACGAAGAAATGGGAGACCTGGAACTGGCACTTGTAACATACCAGACCATCGAATCACTCTATCCCGAAACTCCGGAAGGACGGGAAATCAAAAAATACATTGGACGGGTAGAATCGAAAATGTCATTATAATTCAATGGCTTCCAGTCTGAAGAACCTGTCGGACTACGATCCGGCCACCATTCCCGATGGATCTGGTTGTAAGATAGGGATCGTTGTCTCCGAATGGAATGAAGAGATCACAGCGGCCCTGCTTGAAGGCGCTCTGAGAACCCTTCAAAAGCATGGTGTATCCAGGAAAAATATAGAAGTTCGCACTGTACCGGGCAGTTTTGAGCTGCCTTATGGTGCCCGGATCGTTGCTGAAAAATTCTTGCCCCAGGTGGTTATTTGTCTGGGTTGTGTTATTCAGGGTGAAACAAAACACTTCGACTATATTTGTCAGGGAGTAACCAGGGGGATCACCGAACTAAACCTTGATTATGACATCCCGTTTATCTTCGGGGTTCTGACCACAGACAACCGGCAACAAGCAATGGATCGTGCAGGAGGCAAATATGGCAACAAAGGTGATGAAGCTGCTGTGACAGCCCTCAAAATGGTGGCCCTTCGTACAAAATAAACTTCACTCAGCTTTAAAGGGATTGTCAAACGGCACTACAAAACTCACTTCGTTCCGTTCCGTCAGGTGCCTTTTTTACAATCCCCTTAAAGCTGGAGGTAAACAGTGATGGTTTAGCGGCTTTTCTTTGCCGGTAATTTCCTGCCTGCTTTCTGTTGTTTTTGTATCTCCTCCAGGCGCTGCGCCCACCGTGATTTCTTTACTGGTTTGCCCTTTTTGGCATTGATCTTTTTCAGGATCTTTTCCTCATCCACAAAACTCTTGAATATGAGGTTCTGTGAAAGCGTGATCACATTGGCCAGGAAGTAATAATAGGTAAGTCCGGCTGAGAAGTTATTCAAAATAAACATGAACATGACCGGCATGATGTACATCATGGTCTTCATGCCCGGCATCTGACTGCTTCCAGCCGAAGCCTGGTTGTTCCATTTCATGGAAAGCATGGTGGTGACTGTCATCAGCAATGTAAATAAGCTTACATGGTCACCGTACATAGGAATGGTGAACGGCAGATCAAGGATTGAATCATAAGTGGACAGGTCTGTGGCCCACAGGAATGACTGCTGGCGCAGTTCGATGGATGTCGGGAAGAACCTGAACATGGCATAAAGGATCGGAAATTGTACCAGCATAGGCAGGCAGCCCCCCATGGGATTGGCCCCGGCTTTCTTATAGAGGGCCATGGTGGCCTGCTGCTTTTTCATGGCATCCTCTTTCTTCGGATACTTGGCAGTCAGTTCATCCACCTGTGGCTTCAGCACCCGCATAACGGCCTGGCTTTTATAGGACTTATAGGTGAGTGGGAAAAGTGCCGTCTTAAGAATCAGGGTTAATAACAGGATGATGATCCCATAATTATTAATCGACCTGTTGAGCCAGTTGAATATGGGAATGATCACAAAAGCATTGATCCACCTGATCATCGATCCTCCAACGACCACCACATCTTCCAGTTCATAATCACCATAGGATTTCAAGGCAGCAAAGTTGTTCGGCCCAAAATAGAGTTGCATCCCGATAACCTGGTCCGCCGTTCGGTCAAAGGGTATATCCAGGGAAGAGGTATAGCGTCTTACATATTTTCCGGGATCGGTAAATCGCTGCTGCGCGAAATACCCTCCATCAAAATATTCATCTGCGATAATAATGGTTGAGAAAAACTGATGACTGAAAGCAACCCACTTAATCCTCGTAGTCTCAGTGGTTTCCTCCTTCTCTTTCTTCGACCTGGACTTGAAACTTTCCACATCTCCCATGTGGTATTTATAATAGAGAGTGGTGTACATGGCCTCATTCTGGTAACCCTTCTCCTGGGAAGGCGCATAAAAGTCCATATTAAACTGCATCCGGTCAGTCCGGTATTCATCCAATCCCCTCAACCGCATATCGAAGTGGAGCATATAATCGCCATCATACAGTTTGTAGATGTATGCAATAGAAGCTGTTTCAGTAATATTCAGAAGCATGGTAAGCTGCTGATAGGAACGTCCCTCATCATTGGATAAAGACTGCAACTCGGGAACGAAATAAAGTTCACCTGTATTAATTCCACGGTTGTCGGCAAAGAACTGAAGTGCAAAAATCGTAGAATCCCCATCGAAAAGATATAAAGGAAGTGAATCGTGGGTCTGATAATTTTTCAACTGCACAGTGTATGGACGACCACCATGGGTTGAGAAGGTAAGTTTCAATTCCTCATTTTCCAGAATAACTTTTTCTGCTGTTCCAACTGCACCAGCGACAAAATCGCCCAATTCCTCTGACATCCTTTCAAATGAAGTCGAATCCCGGGCTCCCTGTGTCTCCGAGACAGTCTGTTGCTGATCGGTTTGTCGCTGCATGGTTTCTGCAGCTCTGAACTGTTCAATTCGGGCAATGGAATCCAGCCTCCTTCTTTCCTCCGTCTGAGCTTCACGGGCTGGTTTGGTAAATATGCTGTATCCAACAAGGATCAATCCGATCAATGCCAGACCTATAATTGTGTTTCTATCCATGATAAGGTCATTAATTCAGGCACAAAAGTAATGGTTTAGCCTGTATATTCAATAGCCGCTTTAATGAAAGCTATAAACAGCGGGTGTGGGTTGAGCACTGTACTCCTGTATTCCGGATGAAACTGGGTTCCCACGAACCAGGGGTGATCAGTCTGCTCCATGATCTCAACAAGTCCGCTCTCAGGATTGATTCCTGTGGCAATCATGCCATTCTGCTCAAAATCCTCCAGAAATTCATTGTTGAACTCGTACCGGTGGCGGTGACGTTCGCGTACCAGGTCCAGCTGGTATACCTCCTGAATCTTTGATCCTTTTTTAAGCGCACACGCATAGCCTCCCAACCGCATGGTTCCGCCTTTTTCAGTCACACCCTTCTGTTCTTCCATAAGATCGATAACCGGATGTTTTGTGAGGTTGGTCATTTCAGTGGAGTGGGCATCGGCATATCCCATTACATTGCGGGCAAACTCAATAACTGCGCACTGCAAACCCAGACAGATCCCCAGGAAGGGAACTTTGTTTTCACGTGCATACTGAGCCGAAAGGATCTTCCCATCTATCCCCCTGTCACCAAATCCGGGTGCTACCAGGATTCCATGGTATCCTTCAAGTTTTTCACCCACATTTTCCATGGATATCATTTCTGAATGTACGTAGGTAATCTTCACTTTGACCCTGTTGACAGCCCCTGCGAGGGTCAGCGATTCTATGATTGACTTATAGGCATCATAAAGCTCCACATACTTACCAACCAGTGCAATCCTGATCTCTTCCTCCGAACTCTTCAGTTTATTAACAAACTCTTTCCATTTTTTCAGTTCCGGCGGTCCCTTTGCTGTTATCTTCAGGTTCTTCAATACCATAACGTCCAGCCTTTCTTCCTGCATCAGCAGTGGCACTTCATAAATGGTAGAAACATCGATGGACTGGATTACCGCATCCAGCTCCACATTACAGAACAGGGCCACTTTTTTCCTCAGATCCCTGTTCAACTCATGTTCTGTTCGCAATACAAGCACATCCGGCTGGATACCGTTTTCCAGGAGAACCTTGACCGAATGCTGGGTTGGTTTGGTCTTCAATTCGCGGGATGCGGAGAGGTATGGAACCAGAGTAAGATGCACAAAAACAGTATTTTCATCTCCCAGGTCCCAGCGCAACTGCCGTACTGCCTCAATATAAGGCAGTGATTCAATATCGCCAACGGTCCCCCCTATCTCGGTAATAATAAAATCATACTCACCTTTCTTCCCGAGCAGTGTAATCCTTCGCTTTATCTCGTCAGTAATATGCGGGATTACCTGCACCGTTTTCCCCAGGTAGTCACCCCTTCGTTCCTTATTGATCACTGACTGGTATATACGACCTGTAGTGACATTGTTTGACTGTGAAGTCTGGATATCCAGGAACCTTTCATAATGTCCAAGGTCGAGATCGGTTTCAGCACCATCGTCGGTTACATAGCACTCACCATGTTCGTATGGATTCAGAGTTCCCGGATCCACATTGATATATGGATCCAGTTTCTGGATGGTTACCTTATATCCCCTGGCCTGGAGCAAACGGCCCAGTGAGGCTGAAATAATACCTTTCCCGAGGGAGGATGTCACTCCACCGGTTACGAAAACATACTTTGTAATCCCCAAGTTAATTTAGATTTTTATTCGCGACAAAAGTAAAGATTTAATTTGCATTTTCCATATCATCCAGGATACGGATCTTCATCTCCAGATTCCTGATGCGTTCATGCGCTGATTCAATCTTTTCATGAAATCCCTGGATGGTTTCTTCGGAACTATCAGATTGCTTAAAGAATCCAATGTTGTTTTCCCAGATTCCGATATCACTCCGCAGTTGCTGAAGCTTGTTCGCCAGTTTGTCCCGTTCAAAATTGAGTTTCATCTCCGCCCTGGGTGCATTCATCATGCCCATGACCCGGTTGCGAAATTTAAAAATACTTCTTTCAGACTCATTCATTCCGACGCGCTCAAGCAATCTGTCCAGAGCCTGCCTGAAATGTTCCTTGATCCAATCCTTCTTTCCAGATGGCACATATCCAATTGCATTGTATTTTGATTGAAATTCTTCCAGTGCCTCAAAGTTCTTCTTTTTATCTTCGGAAGGCTTATAAGCATCCATCTCCCCGACCAGGGCTTCTTTGGTTTTCAGGTGATCATCAAAAGTGGAATCGATATTTTCGAAATACTTTGACTTGTTGTTAAAAAATGTATCACATGCGGTCCTGAATCGTTTCCACAGTTTGTCGGACTCTCGCCTTGGCACCGGGCCGATCTCCTTCCACTGTTTCTGCAAACGAATCAGCTCTGTAGTGGTCTCTTTCCACTCCGTACTTACACTTAGTGCTTCTGCTTTCTGAGTGATATCGGACTTCAACTCCAGATTTTCCTTTTGTTTTTCGAAGGCTGCGGCATAATAACTGGCTTTATTGCCAAAAAAAGTATCACACGCTTTGCGAAATCTAGCGTATATAACGTTGTTATCTTTTTTTGGAGCATACCCAATGGTTTTCCATGTTTTCTGGATCTCAAGTACCTGGTGGGTCTTTTCAACCCACGCATTATGTGACTCACATGCTTTTTCAGCTATACTTTCCACCTTCAAACACAACTCCTCTTTTTTTATAAGGTTGTCATAGAGAGACTCCTTTAACCTGGAGTGATACTCCTGATGCTTTCGGTTGATCACCGATGTGGCCAGTTTGAATCTATCCCAAACCTCATCCCTGTTGTCTCGCGGAACCGGGCCGATCTCCCTCCATCTGGTATGATATTTCTGAAGCGACTTAAAGGCCTGTACAATATTGGTTTCTTTGTCCAGCTCTTCAGTGCGTTCACAGAGTTGAATTTTCAATTCCAGGTTCTTCTTCAGATCCAGGGCCCGGAGCTCACGATTGATCCTTACATAATCATTGAATTTATCGACAAAATAGTTGTATGAATCCCAGAGATCTTTCAGATGTTGCTGTGGGACAATCCCGGAGGAGAACCACTTTTTCTGAAGGTCTTTGAATTTCCGGAAAGTTATCTCAAACGATTCCTGACTTTCCATCAGCATCCGTAACTCCTCAAGTATCTGCTGCTTCTTAAGGAGATTTTCCTGTTTGGTTTTTTCAAGCTGTCTTGTAAATTCGGCCTTCAGGCTTCTGATCTTATTCAGCAACTCCTTCATTTCTGAGTCCAAAGGATCATCGGCTGGTTTAAAATCCTCAACATTTCCGCCCTCAGCAAGGAAATGTTGTTTCTTCTCCTCAAGAGCAGTGTTGTAATTATCGTTAAAAGCGTGTCTGATCTCTTCAATATCTTTGCGGATATTCCCTTTACCCGGATTATCCAGTTTCTCACGCAATAGTTTTACCAGGTCTTCCTTGCTGAGTAAACTGTAATTGATGCGTTCTTCCTGTTCATTCTGCTTATCATTATCAACATTGTCCACATCATCATCATAGACGTCATTATTCTGTTGCTCTTCATGGTCGTCGATCAACGGGCTCTCCTGTTTGGCTTCAGCTTTTACGGAAGCAGGGGCGGGAGCCTCCGGGGGGGACTCAGATTTGTCATCCTCAGAAGGGGCGGACTCAGGGGTGGGAGTTTCTGGTGTGGGAGTTTCTGGGGAGGAGGTTTCTGGGGAGGAGGACGCAATAACTGTTTCTTCTACAGGTGATTTCTCAGCATGCTCCTGAGCTTCCTGTTCCAGAGGGGTATCATTCTCCTCTATTATTAGCTCTGTGTTCTTATTTTCAGGCTTCTGTTCGTTAAATACTTTTTCATTCAGAGGATCATTTGCAGCAGTATCTTTCATGACAGGTAGAGGGTTAATAAGCTAGCTAGACTACACAAATTACTCATTTTTCACATAAATGCTCAAATATTCACAAAAAAACTGTCTTATCTTAGCGGAAAATCACCCTGTTATGCGCATTGATATCATCACGGTACTGCCTGAACTACTTACGGGACCCCTTGATCATTCCATTTTAAAACGGGCAAGGGAAAAAGGTCTGGTCGAGATCCATGTCCACAACCTGCGTGAATTCTCCCTGGACAAGCACAGGAAGGTTGACGATTATGCTTTCGGGGGCGATGCCGGAATGGTTATGTGCATTGAGCCCATTGACAGGGCCATTGAACACCTGACCGGCCAGCGGAAATATGACGAGATCATATACACCTCTCCCGACGGAAAAAAATTTAACCAGAAGAAGGCCAACCGGCTGGCCCTTGCAGAAAATATACTGATCCTGTGCGGTCACTACAAAGGGATTGATCAACGCGTCAGGGATCAGTTGATTACCTGTGAATTATCCATCGGTGATTATGTGTTGACCGGCGGAGAACTTGCGGCTGCAGTGATCGCCGACAGTGTGATCCGGCTCCTTCCGGGGGCCATATCAGATGAGACTTCGGCACTGAGTGATTCGTTTCAGGATGGGTTGCTTGCACCTCCGGTATATACCCGTCCGGCTGAATACAAAGGATGGAAGGTACCTGATATCCTGCTTTCCGGTCACGCAGCAAAAATCGCCGATTGGAAACATGAGCAATCCCTGGAACGTACCCGCTTATTGCGTCCGGATCTTCTGGATGAAACGACTGAATGAATGAGTTTTGTAGTGCCGTTTAACAATTTCTTCAGAAAGGGCCTTCAGCGCAATACCTTTCTAACAAACGCCACTGTAAAATAGGACATCAGGAAAAGACCGAAGAATCCTTCAAGGGATGATACCCATCGTATGGAACCGAACGGATAATGGTCACCATACCCGATGGTCAGAAAGGTAATGGCACTGTGATAAAATGATCTGGACATCGCTGAAAGCTGGTCATCCACTGCGGAAACAATATCAGCCGATGTATGTAAGATCAGTAAATAGTCAACCAGGCTGAATAATACAAAGAATGAAATCATGGTGATCAACACCCGAAACGGACTGGTGGCATACAGTCCCGCTTTATCAAATAGTCCCAGCTTGAACCAGTACAAAGGATACTGAAAGATTCCGTTTAACCGGCTTTTTTCCAGCGACTCTGCCAGATCGGCCCTGGATTCATTTCGTTTGAATTCAACATAGGCAAAGTCCTCGTCATTGTAATGCCCCAGGTTCTTGAAGTTTTCCTTGAGGATCCTGAATTGTTCAGCTTTTACCCTGTAACTGCTCTTTTCCTGTGCATAGATCAATCGCTTCAAACTGTTTCGTTTCCAGTCCACATAGATCCTTCCGATCAGCCGCATGCCGGCCAGCGAAATCACCTGCACCCGGGCTATAAACTCGTGGGGGTTGAAATCAATGATATCACGCACAATGGTACTTGACAGATCAATGGAGTGACACTGGTTTACACGCAGATCCACAAAACCATCCAGGTGGCAGAAACTCAATGAAAGCGAGTTGAACCAGGACTTGTAGAAACTAATCTTCCCTGCACCAAAACTGGTTCTCTCAAAGGTCACATCAATATGCTCAAACATCACTTCCTCAAAGCTGACAGAGCCTGTACCAAAGGAAGCCCGTTTAAAGCTCAGTTTTCCTGCATCCATTTCACATTCATCAAAACTCACCTCGCCATCGCCGAATACAGACCTGTTAAAATTGACCCTGCCCGTACCAAACTCCACAGTCCGGAAGTCCACCTTTCCATTCCCGAATTCTGTTCTTTCAAAACTCACATTTCCGTCCCTGAAGGTCGCAAAATGAAAATCCACCCTGCCTTCTCCAAACCTTGCCACCTTAAAGGAAGTATTTCCCCCTCCAAAATCCGTGTTGATAAAATTTATATTCCCGTTTGAAAAATCAGCATTGATAAATGACAGATCGCCTTGTCCAAAGGAGGCATACTGAAAATCCTTCTCCCCATCACCAAAACGGCAATTCTTAAAGGTGACAGACGCAGACTCAAAAGCAACATTTTTGAAATTGAAGTATCCACCGGGAAACCTGGTATCATGAAAACTGGTAGTTCCGGTTTTAAACCGGGCAGATTCAAATATGATATCACCCCTGCTGATCCATGCACTTTCCAGGCTAAATTCCTCACCTTCAAATACCGCATGAGACAAATCCAGTGAGGCATGTCCCCCGAAAAGTGAATTTCGGGCAGTAAATTCTTTCAGTACAATTTCATCCCTTGCTCCAAGATTTCTTGTAAGCCTGTAATCCCTTAAGCTGAACTTTTCGATGTAGCAATTATCCAGGTTCAAAGGATCACCCCGGTCAATGGCTTTATAGATCTCTTCCTCATCTATATAGCCCATCAACTCCAACACCGGCTTTATCCTGCCTTCCACTTTGAACTGGATCAATGCAGTGCAGGGAAACCTGATTCCTGCTTCCGTTTCAAACTTCAGTTTTTTTATTTCCGCTTTGAATGAGGAGTGACCGGGTATCATGCATTTTCGTTTTCGTCAGATAACCTGTCCTATTCATAAGTTTTTCGTAATGAGAGTTCAATATGCAAAGAGAAAAGGGGAGCGCATGGTTTTGGCTCACAGACATAGCCTTAGCTATGTTGAGAACCAAAAACAGAGCATTGCCTTTTATCACAGCAGATTGTACTCGTAATAGAACAATTTGTGAATAGAGCAGGTTAAATATAGCAAAACTAATTAATGAATTTCCGGTTGCAGATCCCCGCGAAATCACAATTCCTGCACTGTGTTTCGTTGTCGGTCTGGATGAACAGCGCATCAGGATCAAACATGGCAGCGAGTACTTCCCCGAGGTGATTCAGGAAATCGGTTTCCAGTTCTGAGAAAGAATCGATCCTGGTGCGCTGATGGTGACTTCCCATGGTAAGTGCCGGATCAAATTCCTCTCCGTAAAGTTCCTTCATTATATACAATCCGGGCATGATCTGATCACCGGAAAACCCGGCTGAAACCAGCCATGCATAAAACAGGGTCTGAAATGCAGCCCCATTCCTGTTTCTGATGGATCCATCAAACAGGCCTTCCAGGTTAGAAAATCCTCTCCTGTTGTTCCCGGTTTTATAATCGATCACCCGGTAAGATCCTTGCACCCGGTCCACCCGGTCAATTTTACCTCCCAGCCGGATACCAAACCTTCTGTCCCCCACCTGGATCTCCAGGACGCGCTCATAAGTGCTTTCAACTGAAACCAGCCTGAACGGGACATACTTGAGATCGGTCTCCATAATTTTCTTAAGGTACCTGAGCATCACCCGGAATATGATGATATTTCGTCCTTCAATTGCAGTTTTTCTTCTCCCCCTGTAATGGTGGTCAAGGAATACTTCTCTCAAAACCTTTACCGGCTGCTCTGAAGTTCTCAACTTTTCCAGTTCCCCACCGGTTATGTTTCCCTGGTTCCAATTCGCTACATCGCTGTACAGTATCCGTATGGCTTCATGAACCACGGTTCCAAAGCCTGCTGCATCAAGCTCCTCCTTCACTTCATCCGGTTCACCGATACCGGCCAGGTAACGCAGGTAAAACTTCAGGGAGCAGTCGATAAAAGTATTGATGGCTGAAGGCGACAGGTATTTCTTTCCCCCTCCATCCCGGTTGTAGCTGGCCAGTGTAAGAGCAACCTCCCGGGTATGAGGGACAACAAGGGGAGGGATCTCCCTTGCCATCACTTCCATTCCCGGTCTGATCACCGTGATCCCATGACTGTAAATCAGCTGGTAGAGGTAGCGACTCATTTCACCTGCCCGAATGCCTTCCGATTTGCTGTTATAAAGAAGATCTATTTTTTCAGCCCGCTGAATCAGCCGGTAAAAATAGTACGCATAGATGGCATCCTTATCCTCCCTGGCAGGCATTCTGAATCCAATGCGAAGTGCATATGGTATATAAGATTGTCCCGCATGGGACCGGGGCATCACCTCTTCGTTCATGGAGAGTAAAATTACATGCCTGAAATCAAGCAGCCTGGTCTCCAGAATACCCATTACCTGCAGGCCGGAGAGAGGTTCTCCTTCAAAAGGAACCCGAAGTCCTGAAAGAAGCTTGCGAAAAAGTCTTATCATGATCGCCATGGTCACTCCGGACCTTGAAGCAATGAGATCTTCAAGTTTATTCAGATTGATCAACAACTGGAATATGAATTCCCGGTCCAGTTCCTGGTGCATCTTCTCCTCCTGTCCACCCAGGGTTTCAAGTATATGAAGAAAAATTCTCCTGAGGTATAACACCAGGTCCAGTGCACCTTCCACCTGGCAAAAGATCATACGCTCGAGTTCCCCTTTGAAAAGTTCAATATCGACCTGTATGAGGTTATTTTTTGAAATTTCGCCAAGCAGGGAATGAGTGGAAGCAGCCTCACGGGTCCTCAAATAAGGATGCAAAAGTATGGATGTAACATCTTTATGGTAGAATTGCGTTCTTCCCTCCCTCGTCTTACGGATGTTTTGCTGCATATGGAGCAGGGCATCAATAAAACTGTAGACAGGAGTGTTTTTCATGGGATAACCCATGGTAATATTAATCTCCTTCAATTTTTCGGGGAGAGACATGATCACCGGCATCAGCAGTTCCTCATCGCACAGTACCACAGCCGTATCAGTGCAATCCTGAACCGCTGCAATATCTTCGCGTTCAAGGATCTTATGGACCGTTTTAGCCTGCAATACATCGGTGGGCAATTCAAAAATCCTGAACTGTTTTGTGTGCTTCAGACCTTTGAAATCTTCAAGTTTTGAATGTTCAGGAAAAAGCTCCAGATTTTCTCTCAGGAATCTGCCAGCTTCCATGGTATCATCATCTGTATAGTTGTGATCATAATCCCAGTAAAATTCAGCACCATGCTTTTTTAACCACGAAAAAATCTGCTTTTCACAAGCGTTCAGGGCATTAAATCCAGCTACAATAGTCCGGTTGCCCCCCGAAAATTCAAACTTGCCATTCACAATTCGTTCCACGATCTCTCTGTACTGCATGCCCTGGTATCCCTGTCCATTGGAAGCCAGCCTCTTCCTTAACCGTTGATACAGAATAGGGAGTAATTTCCACATATCCAGGAACTTATCCTTTTCAGGTGTTCTGTCACCCTCATGAAACCCCGTCCAGAACTGACGAATGAAGCTGATCTGTTCCTTGTCAAGTCCGGCCAGTGGCTCCTCAAGCTCCTTCAGATCTATGATGTTGCTGAACAGCATCCCTGCATCCACCAGGTATTTATCCAGTTCATCGTAATCACTGAGCATGATCTCACCCCAGAAATAGAACTCATCAAATGGATCAGGATGTTCAACATATCCTTCGTAAAGATCATACAGGGTAAACTGCAGCTCAATGGGATCGGAGATCTCAAGCAGGCTGATCTCGTTAATAAAGTCGTTGATCCCATAGATCCGGGGAGACCAACGGACATCACTGCTGTGACTGGCGAGATGTCGCTGCAGGAAGAGACCTGCCCGCCTGTTGGGCAGGAAAATGCAACAATCTCCCAGGTCTGATCCACGGGTCCGGATCAGGTGTTTGGCCAGTGTTTCAAGAATTGGCTGCATCAATCGTCTGATTTATAATATTTTCCCTGCCATGTATCATGTTGTTCCAGGAGCTCTTCAAAGGCCCGTAAAACGGCATCATAACGGACGCCCCAACCATCCCTGACTCCCATACCAGGAGCTACCTCTCCTGCGATACGTTCCACTACGAACACCGGATTCAGACGCTCAACGATTTCCATTATCAGTTGCAGGTACTGCTCCATGGTAAACTCCAGGAAATCTTCTGGTTTCTCATGGTATTCTTTAGCCATGATTGTTCCCCTGATCACCTGCAACTGGTGAAATTTGATGCTGTCCAGAGGCCACTCTGACAGCTGTCTCGCCGCATCCAGAAAATCGTTCCTTGTTTCACCGGGTAATCCGATGATCATATGTCCACCTGTTCGCACCCCCCTTTTTGCTGTTTCCCGGATGGCCCATATTGTCTTCTCAACATCGTGACCCCTGTTAACCCTGCGGAGGGTTTTATTCAGCAGGGACTCGATTCCATACTCCACCACCACATACATACTTTCAGAAAGTTCCTGGAAATAATCGAGTTTCTTCGCATCCACGCAATCGGGCCGTGTACCAACGACAATCCCAACTATTCCCGGAATTGCTATGGCCTGCTCATAAAGATGCTTCAGGTCATCCAGACCGGCATAGGTATTTGAATAAGCCTGGAAATAAGCCAGGAATTGTTCTGCCTTCCTGTAACGTATCCTGTGAAAATCCATTCCCTGCCGGATCTGTTGTGCCACGGAATTACCGGGATCATTGTATGAAGGATTGAAAGCCCTGTTGTCGCAAAAGGTACATCCACCGGTTCCGCAGGTTCCATCCCTGTTGGGACATGAGAATCCAGCGTTGATGGTGATCTTCTGGACACGCCCGCCAAACTTCTTTTTGAAGTAATCACTGTAGGTGTTCAACCTTCTCTCTGTACCCCAGGGATAAATCATTTGTTGTCTACTTTAACAGTTTTACCCAGCATAACATACCATATATAACCTTCTGTCTCCTGATAACCCATCTGTTCCAACAGGTGCATATAATTCCGTACCTGTAAACTGTAGTGATTCTTTTCCACCGACCCGAATTTGAAATCCACAACCGTGACATGATCTCTTTCCACCATCACCCGATCGGGCCTGAATACCTTACCATCCCCGCTAAGAATGCTCCTTTCATTGTGTATGGTCTGGTTGTCTTTCCCGGAAAACCATTGTTCAACGCCCGGTTGGGTGATCATCTCCTCTATCTTATCCTTCAATTCAGTCCGGTCCCTGCCTCGGAGCAAACCCTCTTTCTGCAGGCTTTTCAACAGGGGATCCACATCCTTTAACGATGAGATCTTCGAAAATACAAGGTGCATCATATTCCCATAGGACCAGCCGGTCCTGAAAGAGCCATCCTCATCAACAAAATAATCATCGCTTCGCAAACGAATTTTTAACGAACGGTTCCACTGATTCACAGGATAGGAAGAAAATTTCCAGGGATCTTCCCCGGCCGGTTCCTTCCCATAAACGGGCAAGCTTCCCACCTGTATCACTTCCCCTGTCCGGTACTTTTCCAATGAGTCCAATGAAGGAGAAACATCACATTCATGGTTCAGGATAGCCTTTAACAGATCCCCGGTATTCCGGAAAGACTCTTTTTCAGGTTCAGGAATTCCAATGAACAGTGCATCTATGGCCCGGGTAAATGCCACATACATGAGGTTCAGGCTATCCATGTATCCTTTCATGCGTTCCTGGTAATATGCCTCAGAAAAATGCGTATGCTGCATGTTGCTTGCAAACCTGACCGGGACAATGGGTATCCTGTGAAATGGCGTGCCATCAGTATCGCACCACAGGATGTTCGATTTCTTCTGATCAGTAGTGATCTCCCAGTTACAGAACGGAACCAGCACTGCCTTGAACTCAAGTCCCTTCGCTTTGTGAATGGTCAATATTCTGATTGCATTGGAAGCTTCTGATATTGAGACACTCTGCTTCGATCCATTCTCCTCCCAAAAATTGAGAAATTCCACAATACCCATGGATTGACCCCGGTGAAGATCAATGATCAGATCCTGAAGTGCCTGCAAATATGGCAGATCCTGGATACGCTCTTCAAGGCCAAATACTTTAATCAGAGTTTCCACCAGTTCATACAGCGGAAGTTGTTTGAAAAAATGAATCCGGTCCATGAAAACCGGTGGAAGAAATTGATCCATAGAAAGCGATCTATCAAACAGACGCTCCTTCTCCCCTTCAGGAAAAACCCCTGCCAGGAAACCCTGATATTTCAGCAATGCATTGTTCAGGTCATCTCCAGGATAGATCATAAAGCGCAGTGCTGCTGTAATCAGTGAAACTGCAATGTTGTGGATCAGCAACAGGGACTCATTGGAGATAAGCCGGAACAGTTGCCTTTTTCCCGTTTTCCGGGCATGCTCCAGCAGTGTGTTTGCTACGCTGACACCCTCCCTCCTGCTTCTCACAAGAATGGCGATCTCTCCTGGTTCAAAACCATGCTGCTGAATCTCCTCAATCCAAACCGGGATCCTGGAGAGCACCCTGTCCTGGAATGATAATTCATCCCGGTCACCAAACAATTCGATCCTCACCATCCCACCGGATCCCAGTTTCCCCTCCGGAATTTGTTGTACCGCATCTGCATAGGCATCCTGAAAACGGCTGATCTGGAATTGTGCTTTGGATCTGTCCACCGCAGTTTTGTAAAGCTCTTCCTGGATCCTTCGTGCCAGGATATGGGGCGCGGCCTGAAATACAGTGTTGTTGAAACGGATGATCTGCTCTCTGCTCCGGTAGTTTTTATCCAGGGTATGTATTCTGAATTCCTGGTGCCGGAAATCAGTTTCCAGGTCAGATGAAAGTATTTTCCAGTCGGAATTTCTCCACCTGTATATGGATTGTTTCACATCCCCCACCACCAGGTTGTCATTCCCGGAAGCAAGTGCATTATCAAGCAATGGTTTGAAGTTATCATATTGGAATACGGATGTATCCTGAAATTCATCCAGCATGATATGGCTGTACCGATTACCGGTCCTTTCATAGATGAAAGGCACCTGGTTTCCGCCGATGATACCCCGCAGGAAACGGCTTGAATCGGCGATCAAAAATAGATTGTGTTCAGTGGTGTAGGCCTTTACGCGCTCCCAGATATCGCCGAGGATGCCAAGGGTGTAAAAGTTTTGCCTGATGGCAGTGATGGTGTTCAGAACAACCTGCTGGTTATAGAGCTTATTCAGCAATGGCATCAGTACATTTTCGGTGAGTCGGATCATCTCATCAGAAGCACCCTTATTCAGCCATTTCTCCAGATTATCCAGGGCTTCTATCCTGGCAGGAGTGAATGTAAGGTCCCGGTCCTCAGACGCTTCAAGAAACAGGGAAGACGCCGATCTGTCTTTTAGTCTGAAACTCCTCACTTCCAGTCCGCTTTGCTGCAAATGATCCATGGCCGACTTGCCTGTACCTACAATCTCCTGACGGGTTTTCTCCTCTTCCTGATTCAGATCGGAAAGATATTGGTCCAGGTTCTCTTTTCTCAGTACATACAGGTCCTGCTCAAGAAACAGGCTTTGGAAGGATTCCCTGAAAAGTTGCATTCCCAGCTGAACAATATCATTCCTGAAATTCCACGACCGGGATTCTTCCATTCGCTCTTCAGCAAACCGGATCAGCCATTGTTGCAATTCCGGTTGGTCAGAAATATCATGGAACAGCTGGTCCACAGCCTGTGACAACACCCTGTGATGGTCCAGTTCAAGGTTATACCCTGGCTGGATACCTATCTCCCGGGTAAAAGCCCGGATCACTGACTGAAAGAATTTATCGATGGTTCCAACCGAGAAGGCAGAATAGTCGTTCAATATGGAATTCAGCAATTCCCCGGCCCGTTTTTGGATGACCTTTTCATCAAGACCCGTGGACTTCATCAACTGGGTCATCTCCGCAAGGCCTTGTGATGCATCGTACCGGGACAATTCGTGCAACCTGCCAAGGATGCGCTGTTTCATCTCCCCGGCAGCCTTGTTCGTAAAGGTAACAGCCAGGATATGCCTGTGTATACCTGGAAACCGGAACAGCAGCCCCAGGTATTCCATTGTAAGTGCAAATGTTTTACCGGAACCCGCAGAAGCCTTGTATACATTCAGGGGGGACATTACGTAAATATAGGATTTTATCCATCCATCACATACGTTCATTTATCAATTAAAATGAACCTTAAGGCAAATTTTGAATGCTGGTGAAAGGTCTATTCCATACATTTAGATCGAACCAAACCAGAAAGACATGAGAAAGGCACTGATCGCTGCTGCAGCAGCACTGCTGCTAACCATTCCGGCTGTGGGACAATTCAACTCCGGAAGCTTCTATTTCTCCGGCGCCACGCATGGAAAAATCGGATTCCAAAGCACCACCACAGAACTGGGGGTCAATCAGAATACCTTTAGCTTCGGGCTTGCTCCGGAAGGCGGTTATTTTATCCGGAACCGGCTGGCTGTGGGTGCAGCCATCATGGTAGACTATGAACGATTCCTTGGTGACTTCAGCTACAGCGTATATGACATCATTGTTGGTCCCAATGTACGCTATTACCTCCCCAGGGACACGGATATGCAGGTTTTCCTGTACGGATTTGCCGGATATGGCGGAGTATCAGACCATCAGAAATTTCAAATTTTGCTGGGACCGGGAATCAATTTATTCCTTACTGAAAAGATAGCTTTTGAAGCAAAACTTCTCTATTCTTTCATCAGGGAATGGAATCCCGAAGGCGGAGGCCATCACAACATACACAATGTGACACTTATGGCCGGCATCTCCTTATTTTTCTCTGATCTGACATTCATTTCACGTAAGGGAAAACTGGTGGAATAGTGGCACAGTGCCATGTCAAGCTTACTGTGTCGGGTAAATTTTCTAATTTTATGCCAAAATACCGGTTTTGGCTAAGCGAGTTGTTGTTGGATTATCAGGAGGAGTGGACTCAAGCGTTGCAGCATACCTGTTAAAAGAACAGGGGTATGATGTAACGGCACTGTTCATGATCAACTGGCATGATAAAACCGGGGTGATCGATGCAGACTGTCCCTGGGATGAAGATGTTGTTTTTGCCGAATTGGTAGCTAAACAACTGGGGATTCCCTTTCATGTGGTTGACCTGAGTGAACCTTACCGTGAAAGGGTGATTGATTATATGTTCTCAGAATACAAAAAGGGCCGGACTCCCAATCCGGATGTGTTGTGCAACCGCGAGATCAAATTTGATGCATTTCTAAAGGCTGCCGAAGTTTACAACCCGGATTTTGTGGCTACCGGTCATTATTGTAAAAAGGTTTCTAAACAGGAAAATGGCAAGACGATCCACCACCTCCTGGCAGGCGATGATCCCAATAAGGAGCAGAGCTATTTCCTGTGCCAGTTATCCCAGGATCAACTGGCCCGCACGCTTTTCCCCATCGGTCATCTTCATAAACCCGAGGTGAGGGAAATTGCAAGGAAACAGGGACTGGCTTCAGCCAACAAAAAGGATTCACAGGGCATCTGTTTCGTGGGAAAGGTGCACCTGCCGGTTTTTCTGCAGCAAAAACTCAAAGCCAGGGAAGGCAACATCTTTGAGATCCCGGATTCATTTCCACAATTCACTGTGGAAAACCAGGATTATTCAGACCTGGAATCGGTGAGCGGCCCATGGACGTATACGAAGGAAGATGGAGCCTGGGTTGGCAAGCACCAGGGAGCCCATTTCTTTACAGTGGGACAGAGAAAGGGATTGAATGTTGGAGGTAAAGACGAGCCCCTGTTTGTAATTGCCACCGATGTTAAGAACAACCGTGTTTATGTGGGACAGGGACAGTCCCATCCGGGGTTGTACAGGCGTGGATTAAAGATACAGCCGAAAGAGATCCACTGGATCAGGGAAGATCTAACCATGAGCGCAGGTGAGAGGCGCGGGTACCTGGTCAGGATTCGTTACCGCCAGCCTTTGCAGCAGGCTACGCTGCATATGACAGACGGGGGAATGTATATAGTTTTCAGGAAACTTCAAAGGGGAATTGCAGCCGGTCAGTTTGCAGCATGGTATGATGGGAAAGAGCTGATCGGATCCGGGGTTATCAACAGATAAGCAACACTTCCGTTAAAAGGGACCTGCCTGGGGCTATGGTTTATCTTTTATGCAGGCCACACTCCCTGTGTCTTTCATTTTCCCACCACCAGCGGCCTGCCCTCACATCCTCACCAGGCTCTATGGCCCTGGTGCAGGGTTCGCATCCAATACTGGGAAAACCCCGGTCATGCAACAGGTTATAGGGGATACTTTTTTCTTTTATATATGCCCAGACCTCTTTTTCAGTCCATTTGATCAGGGGATTGATCTTCACCAGTTTATTGGGTTCATCCCACTCTACCAGGCTGTTAAAGAACCTGGAAACCGATTGGTCCTTTCGCAATCCGCAGATCCATGCTTCCTTACCTACAAACGCCCTGGGAAGCTGGGCCACCTTTCTGATACCACAACACATTTTACGTTTCTCAACATTGTCATAAAAGAGATTGATGCCATTTTTTGCCACCATCTCTTCCACTTTCAATGGTTCCGGGAAGTAAGTCTTCATCCGTATCCCAAATTGTTTGTTGGTGCGTGCAATGAGGTCATAAGTTTCGGGAAAAAGTCTCCCGGTATCCAGGGTAAATATCTCTGTATCATCATTTTGACGCATCACCATTTCGGTAAGCACCTGGTCTTCAAGTCCGAGGCTTGTGGATAGTACAATCCGCTCCCCGAAATGCTGCAGGAAGTAACCGACCACACCAATGGGACCCTTATCCTTCAACTTCTCGTTCCACTGCCGTATCTGATCTTTTAACTCTTCTGTCAATTCCATATCCGTTTTCATTTCCTCACACTGGCGCTTTACTATCTAGTGCCCGTCTATAAAGTCGGTACATATTTAAGAGTCTTGTCAAGAAAGTTCGCTGACAAGGCTTGCGAAGACTGAAAATCAGGAGTTTACTTTTGTAAATGACTGATTTGGAAGTCGAGC
>SDBT01002641.1_pt1 | contig 31504 bp, 30 predicted proteins | sample 2277101 | NCBI WGS metagenome assembly SDBT01 (sample SAMN10404973, study PRJNA504765) | marine sediment metagenome | isolation source: marine sediment core GS10_PC15, 103 cmbsf | place: Arctic Ocean: Southern Knipovich Ridge | collected 2010 | reverse complement strand
CGCAGATTTGTGTGGGAATTCTTATATGAAAATACTGTAGAAGAATTCATAATTCTGTTTCCCGATCCATGGCCGAAACAACGGCATCGCAAGCACAGGCTCCTGACGGCGGCATTTATAAATATGCTTAAGATCCGTCTGGTACCGGGCGGTATGGTGACACTGGCAACAGATTACCATGAATACAGGAACCGGATATTGGATGAGTTTCGAAAAGATAGAGGATTCACTAATATTTACAGGAATGGATATTCGAGCTCTCCCCATTCATGCCCGAAAACACTGTTTCAGGAAAAATACACAGAAGAAGGAAGAGATATCTATTACATGAGATTCAGGAAGGAAAGAGACCTGAGATGATTACCCTATCAATTTAACTCTTTTAAATACCGGGTTCAGAAAGGCCTATGGTGAGCTGCCGTTCTACTCCTTCATCCTATTGATTTTATCCCTTATTTTAGCCGCCCTTTCAAACTCTTCGTTTTTCACTGCAGTGTGTAATTCTTCAAAGAGCCGCTGTTTCTTTGTAGGAGTATATCTTTTAATAATTTCATCGGCCCAATTTTTTAGGAAGGCGATTTCAGTCTCAGAATGGTCAATCTCCAAGCTGTCGCTTTCGTACACAGTTTCAATTTTATTTATACCCTGATTTATTTCACTAACAGCCCTTGTGGTATCTTTCGATTTTAAAGCGCCTAAAACCTTCGCGCGTGTGTTCATCATCATTACATAAGGCCGATACTGTTCAAACTCTTCAATATTATGCTTATCAGATGCAAATCTCTTAACAAAATCGAAAAGTCTCAGGTTTCGAGCAGTATCCCTCTCCGCCCTTTTATAATCCCCCAGCTGAAAGAAACAGAGGTACCTATAGTAGAATTGAACGCCCTCCTGCTGCAAAGCATAGCAGTCATCTTTGTCAAGGGTAAAATCAGCTGCTGTTCCATACTTTTTCAGCATTTTAGCCGTGATGTTTTCAAAATAGCTAAGAAGGGATTCTTTCCCATGAGGCCTCTTACCATCCGGCCGGCCTTCTTCTTCCATTTGAAGAATTCCAAGGTCGAGACGCATCTGTATCTTTATCCTGCCATCCCTGCCCGCCACGCGCCTTACCATCATGTCCTGTCTCATGTCATATTCCCATGATTTCAGAACAGACGATATGTCATGTTTCCCCACCCTTCTCCTTCTCCTGTTCCAGATCATTCTAAATCCCTTTACCGGTTAAACAAAAGGCAATCAAGCAGGCCAGATACACGTTTCTAATTTTATTCTGGCTGTCCCTTAACATATACAATGGCTCTTTAGATAGAATACCCTGTATAATAATAGGCAAGTAAACTTTCAATCATGATGAGATTTAATTATAGCCTATGGTTTATACCTAATTATTAGTATTGTAGCAATAAATTCTGGTACAAAATACCATAATATTAATAGATAAAACCTAAAGTATTAAATGTGCAATCCATATTATGGGACAGCCTAATTAGAGGTTGTTGGACAATCTCTATTATAACACACTTCAAAAGAAAGAAAAGTCTTTATTTAATATAAAATTACTTTTTTGAGAAAACAAAGGGGTCGTTAATTTAAGCTTCTACTATTTCAACCAACTTATTAAGTTTAACAATCTTAAAAATCTGCATGATAGTATCATTTACACCGACGATTTTTATTTTACCATTTTTTTTATTTAAACCTTTATATAGAAGCACTATCTTGCCTATTCCGGAACTTGTAATTGATTTCAACCCTGCAATATCGATTATCACTTCTTTTGGGCCTTTATCGATAATAGAATTGAATATCTCCAGCAGCTCGTCAGCCTGCTCTAAATAGATATCCCCCCCGATGGTAACCATTGTTGTCCCATCACTATCGGCAACTTTTATATCCATCTATCTCCCCCTTTTTTTCCTTAATAAAGCATAATAAAAAATATCACACATTGCAACACTTTTTTCTTCTATCAAAATTATTGAGGCTGGTATTATATTCTAGGTGTATGGAAAAAATAATTCTTGAAGAAATCAAGGCTTATTCTCATGTTGGTATTTCTGAGAAAGAAAGGGCAAAGAAACAAAAAATACTGGTAAGCGTTTATATTGAACCTGAAAAAAGGTCCGTCTCAATCAAAGATTCTATTGATAATACGATTAACTATTCCAATATAAAAACTGATGTTAAAAATATTTTAAAAACCGGTACATTTAACCTGATAGAAACAGTCGCAGAAAGGGTAGCTCATCATATTAAAAGAAATTACAGTGTCAAGAATGTGACAATCTATGTAAAGAAATTCCCCTACAGGGACACAAAATATGTCGGTTACAGGTTAACTGTTTAACCGGACTTTTTTTATGAAAATATGGAAGATCCTATGAAAATAATTGTTCTTGGAACAAGTGCCGCATTTTCAGGGAAAAACGATGGATGTTCATCCTATTTTCTCTCTGAAAACGGGAAAAACTACCTTATAGATACCGGACCGGGCTGCGTATCCTATCTTCAGAACTACATAAGCTATCGGGACATTAACGGCATCTTCATCTCTCACCTCCACGCGGATCATGTGTCGGATATATATACACTTAGATACGCGATTTACACCGCGCAGAGAGATGGCTACATGAAGCCCTCCCTCCCAATATATATGCCGAAAAGTCCAAAAAAGACCTTTAAGTTTATAAAGGATGCCATAAAAAAAGAGTTTGCAATAACAGAAATTTCAGAAAGCTTAAACCTGAAACTGGACGGCATGACCGTAAGCTTTAAAAAGACGGACCATCCGCCTGACACCTACGCAATGAGGTTTGAGTGTCCAGCCATTAAAACAGGCAAAGGATCTTTAAATAAAACAGTCGTTTATACTGCCGACACCGGTTACTTTGATGGGCTCGTATCATTCAGCCGGAATGCCGACATCCTTATTGCAGACGCCACTCTACAGAGCCCGGATATGGAACTTGAAAATCTCGGTCACATGACTGCTGAACAGGCCGGACAGCTTGCAAAAGAGGCGGATGCAAACAAACTTATTCTTACTCACATATGGCCGGAATATGATAAAAACACAAGCATGGGGGAGGCAAAAAAGTCTTTTCAAAAAAGTGTTGAGATTGCGAAACGGGGGCTGGAGATTACCCTTTGATTTGAACAATTGACAATTGAAGATAGTACAACAGGAGATAACAATGGATTATGAGATACAGGCAGTTCAGGAACAGATCGCGAAAGAAAGCCGGATACTGGTTCCTTTAAAGACCGAGATCGGAAAAGTAATCATAGGCCAGGAGGACATGATTAATAAGATATTAATAGGCCTCCTCTCAAACGGGCACATACTGATTGAAGGAGTCCCCGGGCTAGCGAAAACCCTGACTGTCAGCACCCTTGCAAGGGCGCTGAGCACTGAATTCAAAAGGATACAGTTTACCCCCGATATGCTCCCAGCTGACCTCATCGGTACAATGATCTATAACCAGAAAACCGGCGGTTTTCTGGTTAAGAAAGGCCCGATTTTCTCTTCGATAATACTCGCGGATGAGATAAACAGGGCACCGGCAAAAACCCAGAGCGCGCTTCTGGAGGCAATGCAGGAGAGGCAGGTCACTATTGGTGATAAAACATTCAAGCTCGACAGCACCTTTCTTGTGATTGCCACACAGAACCCGATCGAGCATCATGGAACCTACCCGCTTCCGGAGGCTCAGATTGACCGTTTTATGATGAAAATAAAATTGGACTACCCTTCAAAAGAAGAAGAACATGCCATTCTGAAAATTCATGGCTCGGGATCGCCCCCGGAAGTATCTCCGGTATTGAGTAAAAAGGACCTTGAAAGGGCCCGGAGTGTCGTGCATACGATCTATATGGATGAAAAGATCGAAAGGTACATCGTTGATATCGCATTCGCTTCAAGAAACCCCGAAGAATATGAGCTTGCCGAGATACAGGACCTTGTCTCTTATGGTGTAAGCCCCAGAGCATCACTCCACCTTAAAATGGCATCCAAGGCAAATGCCTTTCTGAACGGAAGAGGGTATGTGATTCCCGATGATGTCCGGGATGTCGGATACGACATTTTAAGGCACAGGCTGATCCTCACCTATGAGGCCCAGGCGGAAGATATTACTACCGAGGATGTTATTGAAAAAATATTCATGGGCGTCGAGGTTCCGTAATGCTCCCCAGGGAAATAATAAAGAAGATAAAGCTCATCGATATTAAAACGAAACTTCTGGTGGATGAGATGTTTTCCGGCGAATACCATTCGGTCTTCAAAGGGAGAGGTATTGAATTCAGCGAAGTCCGTGAATATACCTATGGTGATGATGTTCGTACAATCGACTGGAATGTCACAGCCCGGTACGGCAAGCCCTTTGTAAAGGTCTATGAAGAAGAAAGAGAGCTGACCGTCATACTTCTGTTTGATGTGAGCTCATCAACCCTCTTCGGGTCAGCGGATTCAACAAAACGGGACATGATGATTGAACTTGCCGCTCTCTTTTCATTTTCCGCTGTTGAGAATAACGACAGGGTTGGTGCTGTGCTCTTCACAGACAGAGTTGAAAAATATATTCCGCCAAAAAAGGACAAAACCCATGCGTTGAGAATACTGCGGGAGCTTATTTATTACAGACCCCGGAAAGGGAACACAGACCTGAATACTGTTTTCGATTTTATAAATAATACACAAACGAGGAGGGTCATTATTTTCATTCTCTCTGATTTCTTCGATGAAGGGTATGAAAAATCATTTAAGATGATGGCAAAGCGGCATGATGTAATTCCAGTTATTTTTATTGATCCGCTGGAACAGAACATCATAAATCATAAAGGACTTTTTCTGTTGGAGGATATAGAGACAGGAGCTGGCCTGTTAATCGATACGGCTGACCCCTTTATCCGCAGCACCTATAAACAGAATTTAACACGGAACAGAATGATGAGGAATAAACTCTTTACAGAGGCAGGCCTCGACTTTATTGAAGTCTCAACCGATAAGCCCTACATAAAACCCATATTTGAGTTTTTCCAAAAAAGAGCTCGGAAGCTCTAAAGGTATGCATAAAATGAAGTATAAACTTGTTTTTTTTATATTTATCACTGCCCTCATGTTATTCTTAATATCAGGCTGCCGGAAAGAAAACGGCACAGTAATGGTAATTCCTTCAGCATCCATTTCTTTATTAACTGAAAAACCAATTACAATTGGAGATCCTATTGATATCGCGTTAACCATATATCATAATAAAAATGAAGTTACTTTTCCCGATGAAAACGAGAGCTTCCTTCCCTTCACTTTAAGAAATATCAGCACCAGGCAGAAGAGAATAAAGGGAAAAAGTTATAAAACCACTATTTTTTATACAATCACTATTTTTCAAACCGGAAACTACAAACTGCGGCCGTTTAAAATAACAGCCGGCGACCTCACATTGAAAACAGAAGCGCTCAATATTTCTATATTATCAGTCCTTCCAAAAAATGGAGCGGGTCCGCAGCTGAAAGATATTGCCCCCCCCTACGCCGCCCGGATAAAACCGGTTACTGTTTCTATAATTCTGCTTTGCCTGTTGAGTACTGCCGCACTCTTTTATTTTCTTCTCAGAATATTTAAACGGAAAAAGGTAAAAACTCATAAACAGGTCTTAACCCGGCCGGCCATAGACCCTTTTCAGTATTCACTGTGCGAACTTGCTGATCTGAAAAATGCACATGAAGGAAATCAATTAGATTCAAAACAGACGTATTCGAAAATTTCTTATATTTTCAGATATTTCCTTGGAATTATCCTGAGAATCAACGCGCCTCAGATGACCACGAGAGAGCTGGGAAGGCATATTAGAAGGTCAACAGGCACCAGGATACCCGCCAGCCGGCTCATGAATATTCTAAAGACCAGTGACATGGTAAAATTCGCCAGGGGAAAACCGCAAAAAAACAGGGTAAAAGAAGACATTGAAGAATCAATTCACATAATCAAAGAAGTCCGGGATTCCATGCCTGAAAAGGATGAAATCCTTCAGTGAGGTTTTTATCAATATGTCTTTTAAAAATCCACACGTGCTCTGGAGTTTACTCATTATTCCCCTTCTCCTTTACTACGGCTACAAAAAAAAGAAAAGCGGAACCATTGATACATCATTTTTAGCTTTTTTTCCCGTTAAAAATACTTTTCGTATAGCGCTGTTTTATATTTCAAAAATCATACTTGTCCTTTCTCTGGGCTTTCTTCTGCTGGCCCTGGCACGGCCCCAGAAAGGATATTTAGAGGATAAGTTTATTACCGAGGGAATCGACATTGTCCTTGCACTCGATATATCTTCCAGTATGAAAGCGGAAGACTTCAAACCAAACAGGCTGGGCGCCGCTAATAATGTGGCAAAAGAGTTTATCAGGGGAAGGAAAACGGATAAAATCGGGCTTGTTGTATTCAGCCGTAAGGCGATAACACAGAGCCCTCTTACCATTGACTACGGTATTTTATATAATTTTATCAACAGTATTGAAATAGGAATGATACCCGATGGTACTGCGATAGGAAATGCCATCGCGGAAGCTTCTAAACGGCTTGGCGGGGGACAGGGAAAAAGTAAAGTGCTGATTTTACTGACGGATGGTATAAACAACAGCGGCGAAATCGACCCCTATACCGCCGCCCGGGCTGCCGCCGCCCTGAATATCAAAATTTATACAATCGGGGTCGGGAGCATGGGAAAGGCTCCCTATCCCGTTGATGACCCCGCTTTCGGCCAGCGGTACGTATCCATCCCCGTTCAGATTGATGAAGAAATGCTCCTTCAGATCTCGAGCATAACAAACGGAAGATACTTCAGAGCGACTGATACAAAAAAATTGGAGGAGATATACGCGGAAATCGACACGCTTGAAAAGAGCAAAATAGAGATCAAGCAGTTTATAAAGGTAAGAGAGCGGTTTCTTTTTCCACTTTTTATAGGTACCATTTTATTCTGTTTTTATCTCATAATATACAGAATATATTTAAAGGTGATTCCCTGATACGGGTAATGTGAGGATAGCATAAACCATGAGGTTTTCAGAACCATTTATACTATATTTTTTAATACTTGTTCCAATAATATACGTCATAACTGTATGGACTGGCAAAAAAAGGCTCAGGGAAATAACAGAGCTGGGGACATTACATACCCTTGAAAGGTTTTCGAAAAGAGAACTTTCAGGAAATTTTAGACTTGACGGACTCTTTATCAGCGCCGCGTTTTTATTTATTATCTTTTCTTTTGCCAGGCCCCAGGCAGGTTCAAGGCTCGAACCGGTGAAAATAACCGGCTCAGACATATATGTTGCTATCGACCTGTCAAAAAGCATGACAGCGGAAGATATAAAACCTAACCGTTTTGACAGGGCAAAAATTAATGCCCTGGAACTTGTTAAATCCCTGAAAGGGGACAGAGTCGGCCTTATACTTTTCGCAGGAGACGCGTTTGTTCTCTGCCCGCTCACAAACGATTATGATGCTGTCATCACATTTATTAATTCACTCAATTTGGAATCCGCGGCCGCCAGCGGAACATCCCTTTTCGCGCCGCTTGAGGTTGCGCTTAACTCCATAAAACCCCGGGAAGACAAGTATGCACTCCTTCTTTTACTGACTGATGGAGAAAATACCGGTGAAAACAACGTTAAGATTCTAAGAGATATACAAAAACGGAAAATCAAGATATTCAGTATCGGGATAGGAACGAAACATGGGGCTCCCATACCGATCTATGACGAGAATGGTAAAAGAGTGGGGTATAAGAAAGATTCAGAAGGAAACGTGGTTATTTCAAAACTTGAAGACAGCCTGTTAAAAGAGATTGCGGAAAAAACAGGCGGGTACTACTTCGAAGCAGGAGAAAGGATGAATGAAATAAGAATATTTTTATCCACAGTGCAGGCAATGAAAAAAAGGGAGCTGGAAACAAAGAAGTACACAGTTTATGAAGAAAGATTTCAAATACCCCTGTCTATGGGGATACTCTTTTTACTCCTGTACATCTTTAGGACTTTAAAAACTAAACGGAGAGAATCATGAAAAAATATTTCTTCGTCTTTATTGCTCTGTTGCTATTTTTATCCTGTCAAACGGTTATGGGGGCATCCTATTCTGCGCTTATAAAAAAGGGAAACCGTTTTTATAAAAACGAGCTTTACATAGAGGCGTTAAAATATTATCTGCAGGGAGAGGAAAAAAACAGGAAAGCCACAGAGCCGATTTTCAACGCCGGTGCCGCATACTACAAGATGGAGGATTACATAAAGTCCATCGCATCCTTTTCCGATTCTTTACAGTACGGTGACAGGGATGAGAAAGAATCAGACATCTATTACAACCTCGGGAACAGTTACTTTCAGCTTGGTGACTACGGCAAAGCAGCCGAAAGTTATATGAAGGGACTTGAAATAGACCCCTATAACCTGAACATGAAGTATAACCTGGAGCTTACACTGAGAAAGCTTCAGGAGAAGGAGCAGAAGGGAAAAGAAAATGAGCAGAATGAAAGGGGCAATGGTAAAGAGGATGGGGACGCGGAAAAAATCGAACAGTCCGCAAATAAAAATGACCGGGAAGAGCCTTCCGCCGGTGAAGCTTCCACAGGTCAGAATTTCACACAGGAAGAAGCCGAAAGGTTAATAAAATCGCTCAATACAGACCAGACGAGAATTATCGGTGATATTATTAAACAGAGGATAAATAAAGTACAAAATGAAAAAGACTGGTAAATCTAATTTAAAGCTCACTCTGGTATGTACGTTTCTGGCCGCTGTATTGTATAACGCATATTCGTCTGAAGAAATAATTAATATGCATGCTATTGTTGACGCTTCAAGAGTCGGACTTCTTGATACCATCAATCTCACAGTAACAGTCGACACGGAAAGCGCGGCACGGCTGCCAGGACCCGACCTCCCTGATTTTAAATACTTCACTGTACTAAACGAAAGCACAAAAAGCCAGACCAGTATATCAATTGTAAACGGTAAAAAAAAACAGACAAAAACTATAACCCACACCTATCTCCTTAAACCGGGCAGAAAAGGCACGTTTACAATAGAACCAATATCAATCAGATATAAGGGCGAAGAATATAAAACAGACCCAATAACGATTACTGTTGTCGAGGGGCACTTAAAACCGGAAGGGACAACTCTCATGCCCGGGGACAGTTTAGAGATTGATGTCGAGAAACTCAAAGAAGAGATATTCATCATTGTAAAACCGGAAACCTCCACAATCTTTGAGGGAGAGCAGCTCCTGGTGACTTACACACTCTTTTCAAGGCTTGATATTGATAGTATCGCTCTCAGAGATAGTCCGGATTTCTCAGGTTTTTATAAAGAAGACATTTATAATGCTACAAGGTTAGAACATAAAAAGGAAACCCGCGAGGGAAAAATCTATCGCACCACCATGCTGAAAAAAGCCGCGCTCTTTCCATTAGAATCCGGAATATTTTCACCACAACCTCTTGTTCTGGAGACGACTGTTATCGCGAAAAGTGACGATCTATTCAGTTTTTTCGGAAGGCCCTACAATTTTCTCATTGAGAGTAACAAAATAACAATAACGGCAAAACCGCTTCCCGAAAATAAAACAAACAGAGAGTTTTCCTATATTGTCGGTGAACTTTTCGCGAATATTTCAAAACGCGAAAACGTCGTAAACACAGGCGAATCCACAACCTTCTACCTTACACTGAAGAGCTCCGGAAACCTTAACACAATAACCGAACCGGATTTGCACCTGTCCCTGCGCGGAAGGGTGTACCTCTCGGAAACAAAAAGCGACAGAGTTGAGGAAAATGATAAAATTTACTTAATCAAGAAGTTTGAATACACCGTAATACCCGAAGAAAGTGGGGTTCTTGAAGTAAAAATTAACGACTTCTTATATTTTGATTTAAATTCCCGGAGCTACTCTGTTCTGAATGTTGAGCCGGTCAGGATAAATGTTACCGGAAAGGATATATACCAGGAAAAGCCTATTATTGGGTCGAAGAGAGAATTCTCAGAGGGCGGTTTCAATTTCATTAAAGGAAACGTAAAGGTCCTGAAAAACCAGCCGAAAGACCCTTTTAAAAGCCCCTTCTACTACTTCTATCATCTCGTCCTCCTTGCAGCCATAGGTATTCTATTCTTTGCCAGGTTAAAAAGAGAGAAACTTGAACAGAATGAAAGTCTATTCAAAAAGAAAAAAGCCAAGGGCACGGCCATGGGCATACTGCAGGAGGCAAAGGCTGCGATTGACCTGAACAATTACGCCGCGGCTGTTGATCTTATATACAGCGCTCTCTCTACCTATATAGCCCATAAATGCGGAAAAAGCCCGCAGGAAATAACTATTAAAAATATAAGCGAGGTTCTCAAGCGCTTTTTCTCGATTAAAGAAGATGTAAAAAACAGCATTTTGAATATCATAGAGCAGTGCACCATGCTGAAGTTTTCCACACAGGACTTGAATGAAAAACAGAAGGTTGATACTCTATATAAAAAAGCTGTCTCTGCGGTAACCGATATGGAGGCAAGCCCGGTTTTATTAAATTAACAGAAGGGAGCGGTAATAATAGATGAATTACAAAGGTCTTGCAGCTATCCTGTTTTTTCTTACCCTCTCCGGTATGGGGAGACCCGGCCCGGGCCCTGACAGGGCATCTGCAGATAATTCAGGGCAAAGTTCTGTGAGGGAACTCGTACATAACACAGGCCGGCAGGATGAAGCTATATATAACAGCGCTAATGAATACTACTCAGCCCGTGACTTTCAAAACGCTCTGGACCTCTATCTCGAATTAATCGAGAGAGGAGTCAGGAACCCGTATCTGTACTATAATCTCGGCAACACTTATTTTAAACTGGGAGAAATCGGATATGCTGTTCTGTATTATGAAAAAGCTCTCTCCCTGAGGCCCTTTGACAGGGATATAAGAGAGAATCTGGAGTACGCTAAAAGGTCCATAAAGGAAAGAATACTTCCTCTGTACATAAAGAGTTTTTTCAAATACTTGAAGATTGTTTATTCATATATAAAAGCTAAAAATCTCGTGTACATAGAAACCTTTTTCTTTACCTTTCTCATCGCGATTTGCTTTCTGTACATCTTCAGTCCCTATAAACGGCAAACACTGAAGAAATATCTGATCCCGTGTGTTCTTCTCTTCTTAATATTTTCGGCCGCGGCATTCTCTTACCGCTCATATGAAAAAAGGCACCCAAAGGGAATAGTCGTAGAAAAGGAAATAGAGGTTTTGAGTGCCCCCATTGCAGAAAGCGATGTTTTGTTTGTGCTCTATGAAGGCACTAAAACAAAACTTCTCGAGACCAGGGGAGAATGGCTTCGGATAACTCTTGCAGATGGTAGAGAAGGCTGGATATTCAGGCAGAGCATTGTGTTAATATGACCGCCGGCGTGGGCCCTTTACAGTTTTAATATAACTTCTTTAATTACAATTACTTTAATCAACAAGCCTTGTTACGGTGCCTCCTGTTCCTGTTTTGATTATCTCTCTGGCTGGGCTTCCTTTAATTCGGAGATTTCCTGCCGTATTGACCGTGGCTTCAAGCAATTTATTCGCCCTTACTTCTCCGGTTCCTGTTGTATTTACCCTGATATAGGTATTGTCGCAATCAAGGTCAAATGCCTTTAACTTGCCTCCTGTATTTACTCTTGTGTTCTGAGTTTCGGTCCTGCCGGAAATTTCAAGTTCACCGGAACTCGAAACTGTCAGATCAATGGTGCTTACATCAACTTCTAACTCTGCTTTACCGTTACTGTTTACATCAACTACAAGCTTATCTCCCTTGATAATTGACTTTCCCTTTATACTGGCAAGAGCGCTGGAATGAATTTCCCGCAATTTTGTATAAGTCACATACACCTTTACATCTATATCCTCTTTTAAAAATCCCCTCTGAATATATATTTTCAATGTTCCGCCTGAATGCTCTGTAAACACTTTACTGATCTCTATTCCTTCAGCTTCAATTCTAAGTCGTTCTTTTTTCCCTTCTTCGAGCCGCACCTCCATGCGCCCGGTTACTCTTATGTCATCAAAGGATTTTACAACGCGCTCTTCAGAATCCCGGGCAAACACCGCATTAGAAAGCAGAACCATAAAAAAGAGCAGCACTGTCTTTTTAAGAATTCTGATCAGTGTATCAAAAACGATCATATCCGTTATTATCCTTGTTTATACTTCAGTTAACCGATGCCTGCAAACCCGGTAATTCAAAAGTATCGCTACGGTCAATATCAGTGTTAAACGAAACATCGTACAGGGCCAGTTCATGCGGATCGATAATAACCGGAAGTGTCGCCGAAAACAGGAACGCTTCAGTAATAGCCTCGATAACCTTTTTTCCATTCACACTTTTTTCACCGTCAATATTTTTATCAAAATTAAGGATTTCATCAGGATTTTGCAGCAGCCTTTTTTCTGAATCATAGTCCAGAATAATATCGGTCAGGATGTTTTCTATAGTTTTCATTACACTCACTATCTTCTGCGTAGTATTTCTTCTTGATGTCGACCTTTTTTTCTTAAGTATTTCAATCATTACAAATCTTTGATGTTGATTTATTCTTGAATTATCATTTACATCCTTTATTTCTTTTACTATTTTAATATAATCTTTAACCTCTTCCCATGCCTCGCTTAAAAAAAGGTATGAATGGTTTAAATCTTCTTTTATGTTAATCCTTCTCTGTTCCCTGTAATCAATGTTAAAAAAGATCTTACCCGTTGAAAGGATAAAAGAATATTCACTATTAAATATCTCAAAGAGGATAACAGTATTATACATCCTGTCATTTTTTTCCAGAATTCTTAACGGGCTGTCCAAATCATACCTGTGCTTAATTTCATAATTTGCTATTGCATTTTTAACAAGCGGGAGTCCCCTTTCTACATATTCGGGGAGTGTTATTTCTTCGACTTCTTCTACAACCCCTTCCCGCATCTTTCTAATAGCCTCCCTTCTTGTTTTTACCTCTTCCATTCTTTTCTTCTTTTCCATCCGGGTCAGATAACCGATTCTATCTTTTTCATTTACACCAAGAAAGCTCTCAAGGTCCCGGGAAAAGAGCGGATGATACAAACGGTCCATTCTGCATAAAACGATATGAAACCTGGTAAGAAAATCTCCAAGCAGCACTTCGATATCTTTGTCGAGCTGATTCTTTACCGACATCACTATATCAGGGCTGATCTTATTATTCCTGCCTTTAATTTCAACCGCTATCTCCATATACATTTTACAAATATTTTTAAACTGGGCGAGCATATAGATCTTTTTAAAGAACTGTTTAAACACTTTCATATAAATCGCACCCGGGATCGTTTTCCGGGAAACAGCTTCAGCCACCGTTAGAAACTCTCTTTCATCGTAGAGGGCATTCAGCCGTGTTAAAACCTCAAAAAAAATACTGTTTGTGCCTTTAGACATTCTTTTTATCTCATCAATAACCGGATCTTCCTCTTTCAGAATTGAATTGAGAGTGACATAAAGCTCTTCATAATACCATCTGATCTGTTCCTCAAAAGTTGTGACAAAACTTCTGGTAAACTTTCTGCCTCCGAACCTGAATACTTTATTTGTCAATCCCTTCATCTGAATGATAATAAGATCAATTAGCTTAACATTTTTATTTGCCTGAAATATTTTAATACGCCTCTTATCCGCCGCATCTGCTTCAAAATGTTTTATAGCCGGCTGTTTAGCCTTTTGTGATCCCTTTTTATTACCAATCGACTTTTTTGACATTTCTTGACGTTTGTATCGAATTAGCTGTCCCTGCGTTTTTTTCTTTCTCTCGACTACTATTTTACCGCCATGATCAATAAATAGGCCGAACAGCTCTTTTCTCTCAACAACATCCAGCCGTTCAATGCCTACTTTTGCTCTTGTTCTTTCGATATCACTGGGCATTCTATATTATTCCTTTAATAACAAGAAAAAACTATTCATGTGAGGCCTGCCGATGGACCGGTGATTAGTAATACAATAATTTTAAACTTAATGGATGTGTTATTATATTATAATCAAAATATATCGTAAATAAATTAATTTTCAATTTTTTATGAGTGATTTTTTAATTTTTTTTTTACCCGGGTGAGCATCTGAAGGTCCTGTATCTCCTTATGGAACACACTTTTTATAACATAATCCGGTATGTCGACACAGCGTGTAACTCTATCAATAATAACCGTATCGGAGGTGGCTGCGGCGGATGATGAGAAACAGCTGCTTTCCTCAATGACAGCAGAATCGGGATTTTTTATTACACAAACTTTTGCTTCTATGTTCTCATTTTCAAGGCACTTTCTTAAATGGGCCGCAAGTTCCCCGCTCCTGGAAACCGGAGAATCAAGGTATATGCTTACTCCGAAGGGCACATTCTTTTTACCGGCTGTGCCGGTTTTTATAAAACCGATCAATAACTCGATACACCGTCCGGTACATTCGCTGAATGTATGGTTCCCGTACAGCCCGGATATATCCCTGATATATCCATCCATAGAGCGAAACACAGTTTTTCCTCTCAGATAGCTTTCAAGTGTTATGAGAACATTATAACCGTCAATTATTAGCTTTTCAATTTTCTCCCTGGAAAGATCGACACGCTTATCCCTCCTCCTGCCGGCACCCGGTGTATCAAACACTCCCCTGTAAAGGATCATTCTCTCATCATGATTTAAACTGTATCTGTTTCCCACAAGCTCTATTGTGGCATTCTTCGGGTAATTTTTATCAAGGAGCCCGATAAGGTCTGTTATTGAATTTTTAAAATTCTTATTTAAATCCAACATATGGTTTACCGTAGGCGAGCAACAAATTTTCATAATAATTGAAAGTTTACTTGCCTCTGGTTTTATTTTAAACCATAGGCGAGCAACAAATTTTCATAATAATTGAAAGTTTACTTGCCTATATCCTTATATTATATTAAAAGAAACTAAAAAGTCACCGAAATAAGAGCAGGTATTTCTTCGTGTACCGCGAAAAAGCGAAAGCCCAATATTGCAAGATCCTCGCATTAATAATAATTATTTTTTTTTCTATTCCCTTTGCTTTCGGATCAAAAAAAGGAATGGACAGGCGTGACAAAAAAGAGCTTAAGTTCTGGCATTCTATAGGTACATACAACAAAGATATTCTTAATTCTTTCATCGATACCTTTAATGAATCAAACAGGCAAATTTATGTGAAAGGGGTATTCCAGGGAAATGAGGAGGATGTTTATTTAAAACTATTTTCACAGGAGAATCTCCCTGACATTGTGCAGATACCTGTTCAATTCCTGCCATCTTTAAAAAAAAAGAATTACATCATCGATATGACATCACTTATTCCACTTAAAATAAAGGATGATATCCCGGAGAAAATCTGGAATTCGGTGTTAATACAGGACAAAATATACGGAATGCCCTTTTCTTACAGTGCGGATATCCTTTTCGTAAACCAGCATATCCTGCGTATATCAGGTATAAAACAGGAAAAAATACCGGAATCCTGGGAGAATATTGTTTCTATTGCCGAAAAAATAAGGCACAATACCCGTGATAAATGGGGAATCTTCATCCCTATGGAATCAACGGCTCAATTTATTTCATTTATTCAGAGCTACACGGGAAAACCGGTCTTACAGAACGGGAAAATTACTATAAATACCGCTGAAGTCAAAGAAGCGATGACTTTCTTACGGCAGCTTGTTTATCTAAATGAGATAATGCCGTCGAAAATCACAGCTTATGAAGCAGAGGGTTTATTTCTCAGCGGGAATCTCGGGATAATGCTGGCCCAAAGCTCAATGCTCGTCTACACAGAGTCTCAATTAGCCTACGATTTAAATGTCTGGCATCTACCCTCCGGTAAATCGATTGCTCCAATCGTCACCGGGACCTGCCTCGCGATTCTAAAATCTGACATAAAAAGAGAACGTGAAGCATTCAAATTTATAGAATATCTTGTGGATTACGAAAACGCCATAAAATGGCACACCCACACCGGAACTCCTGCTATCAGAACAAGTGCCAAGGAATCCCTTGATCTGCTCATATTTTATGAAGAGAGTCCGAACCATATGACCTCTGCTATTGAGCTTGAAACGGGTGAAATATTTAATCCCTCCTCAGGTTTTCTAAATGGCAGCTCCATCATAAAAAAGGCCGTTGAGGAAATTATGATAAATGGAAAAGACCCCGATAAAATCCTGGATGCCGCCCAGATAGAGATTGATAAGCTGACCATCGGGTTATAAAGTTAGGACCTTATGAACAACAGGGAAATCGCATCGGTATTAAAACAGATTGCGGTTTATAAAGAGCTTTCAGGAGATAACCCTTTCAAGACAAGGGCTTTTGAACAGGCTGCGCGAACCGTTGAATCAAACCCTGACGAGATCACAGTCATTGCGAAAGAAGGAAAATTAAGAGAAATCAAAGGAATAGGCAGGAGCGTTGAAGAGGTCATCCTTGAGTATATATCAAAAGGAAGCTCCACTGCCCTTGAAAAGTTAAAATCCTCATTCCCCGTTGATATTACTGAACTTCTTACAATCCCCGGCATGGGTCCGAAAAAGGTAAAAGCAGTCTGGGAGAAGCTTGGTGTTTCAAATATTGGTGAGCTTGAATACGCGTGTAAAGAAAACCGCCTTATCACTCTTGAAGGATTCGGTACTAAGAGCCAGGAAAAGATACTGAAAGGTATTTCATTTAAAAAACGGTACCAGGACAGGCACCTCATTTCTGAGACACTCGATACGACAGGCGAAGTGCTGGACAAGCTTGAAGCTTCCGGAGTTTTCTCAAAGGTTACAATCGCCGGGAGCCTGAGAAGGGGCAAAAACATATTCAAGGATGTGGACATAGTCCTCGTTCCGGCCCGTGATATTGAGCAGGAGAAGATCCGGGAAACTCTTATCAGCCTTGCCGATCAGGATTCTGATACCGAAGGAGTTATCGGCGCGGGCCCGACAAAGGTTTCCATAAGACGGAGGGGGCTTCAGATAGATTTCAGAATAATCGAAAAGGAATCATATCCCGCCGCTCTGCAGCACTTCACCGGCTCCAAAGAGCACAACACCATTCTCAGATCAAGGGCAAAGCGGATGGGGCTCAAAATGAACGAATACGGTATTTTCAAAGATGGTAAGGGGCTTGAGATCGAGACTGAAGAAAGCGTATACAGGTGTATCGGCCTTCCTCTAATTCCGCCGGAGCTGAGGGAGGGAGAAAAAGAGACCGAAGCCGCGGAAAAGGGTATACTCCCGGTTCTTGTTAAGAAAAACGATATTCATGGTATGATACATGTTCATTCAAACTATTCCGATGGAGCCCGCAGTATTGAGATACTCGCGAGGGAATGCGTTAAACAGGGCTACACATATCTCTGCGTTTCAGATCATTCAAGGTCTGCGTTCTACGCAAACGGGCTTTCAGCGGAAAGACTTCTCGCGCAGATCAATGAAATAAAACATCTTAACAGGGAGCTTGCTCCTTTCAGAATATTCTGCGGGATTGAATCAGACATTCTATCCGACGGCAGTCTTGATTATCCGGATGAGATACTGCAGAAACTTGACTTTGTGATCGGAAGCATCCATTCAAAACTTTCGATGACACCGGATGAAGCGACTGAAAGGCTAATAACCGCAATTAAAAATCCCTATACTTCTATCCTCGGCCATATAAGCGGAAGGCTCCTCCTATCCAGACAGGGGTATCAGTTTGATGAAGAAAAAATCCTCTTCGCTCTCTCGAATGAAAAAGTTGTACTTGAACACAACTGCAACCCCCACAGGCTGGACCCTGACTGGCCTTTCCTGAAAAAGGCCTCAGAGGAAGGTATTCTCATTTCCCTTGGTCCTGACGCTCATTCAATTGAAGGCTTTGAGGACATAAAATACGGACTCGTAATGGCAAGAAAGGGATGGGTTCAGAAAGAGGGACTCTTAAACTGTATGTCAGCAGGAAAGATTAATGACTTCTTCATTGAACGAAAAAAAGAAAAGGGCCTATAAGATCTTTGAATCACTCAAAATAGCCTGCCCCGATTCAAATGGGCGCCCTTCATTTAACATCGTGTCCGTTAAAACCACGGACCATTTTGCTTCCCACAAGGATCTTTAAAAGCCTTTTCTTTATCTCCATCGGCAGCTCCAGTAACTGGACACCGATATCCCAGGTCTTTATTCGAAAAATTCCACCACCTTTTAGCTCCATTTTACGTACAACAACCCCTTTCGCGTCCTTATCTCCGAAGAAGCTGAGCCGGCTGGCATTAAATACGGCCTCATCACCGATTTCAAGGTTAAAATTCTTGTGCGCGTGCATCTCAATTCCAAAACCGCCTTCTCCTATGCTCTTAATGAGCGCCGCCTTCCTCTCCTGTGAAGAGGTCTTTGTTATTCCAACCACTTTCGCAACAATAACCCTGGGATGTTTCCTGATTGATTCAAACTCATGACTGAACTCATATATTCCTTCAAGTTCATATATCTTCTCTTTCGGCATTATGTGAGCATGAGATTCAGCCGGGATGTCGAGAACGAATGAATAGGATTTAACTTCTGCTTCAGTCTCACTGTCAATAAAAATTCTGTTGTCAGAAGCTATCGATTGAAGCCGCGCCGCGCGGTTGATGCAATTTCCAACAAGGGTAAAATCTCTCCTTGGCGCGGGACCCACAAACCCTGTCACGGCCGAACCGGTTCCTATTCCAATTCCAAACTCCAGAGGGACTTCTCCGATACTTACCAGCTCGGGTATGAGACGAAACATTCCTATCCTCATCTCAATCGCCGCGCGTATCGCATTATACGCGTCACTCCTTTTATTCTCGGGCAGCCCCCACACCGCCATCAAGCCATCTCCGAGGAATTTGTCTACTATACCGTCGTATTTTCTTACAATGGAGACAAGCATATGAAAATAAATATCCAGGATCTTGAGCACACGCTTTGCGTCCCGTTTTTCAAGCAAACGCGAAAAACCCCTCATGTCCGCAAACATTACGGTGATCTTTTTTAATTCTCCACTCAGATCGAGACTCAAACCTGAATTTTTTAACTTTTGCTCAAGGTCAGGCGGAATGTGCAGCTTAACCATTGGTGTATCCTGATTTATGTGATAAATGTCTATGAATAAAAAAGAAAGATTTCCTTCTATTAATAGTGACACTCCATCATAGGCCATGAACGTGAAGAAATCCTATTTTACCTCATAAAACCAGCCAAAATCATCAGGCCTTGCACCGAGCTGAATACCCTTTAATTCATCATACAGCCTCCTGGTTACACCGCCCGGTTTCCCATCACCAATCGTATGCCGTTTTCCCCTGTATGAAACCGTCAATATGGGGGTCAATACAGCTGCGGTACCTGTACAGAAGACCTCATCAGCATTGAACACCTCAACATACCGTATATCCCTCTCCTGGGGTATAAGATCAAACCTCTTTTGCGCAACCATTAAAACTGAATCCCGTGTAATTCCGGGAAGAATGGATCCACCGAGCATGGGGGTTGAAATAACACCATTCTTCAGCATAAAGAAATTTGCTGAACCCACCTCTTCGATATATGTACAAGTTTTCGCGTCAAGGTAGATCACCTCATCATACTCATTCTCCTTCACGACCTGCCTTGGATAGAGCGATGCGGCATAATTACCAATGGCCTTAACCCCGCCTGTGCCGAATTGAGGCGCTCTGTGATAATCATCTCGAATTTCCAGATTTATCCCGCTAAACCCGCTCTTGAAATAGGGGCCCACAGGGGACATAAAAATAATAAAGGTATATTCATCAGCTGGATTTACACCAAGCATCTGGCCGGAACCAAATAAAATGGGCCTTATATAAAGGTCCCCCTTCCCACAGGGGGGTATAAACTCCTTATTCTCAATTAACAGCGCTTTTACTGATTCTAAAAAGAAATCCTCTGCAAGCTCCGGCATACACAGCCTTCTGCATCCGTTGTTGAGCCGTTTCGCGTTGTCGCGGGGTCTGAACATTGCTATCCGGCCATCCTCTGTCCTGTATGCCTTCATACCTTCAAATAAACCCTGTCCGTAATTTATAACTACCGCTGAAGGATAAATGGGGATAGTGCTGTAATCAACTATTTTACCGTCATCCCACCTGCCCCCTCTATAATGAGCGATAAACATGTTATCAGCGGGATTAATTTCAAAACCCAGGTTATCCCAGTCAATTTTATTCATCTTCAACCCTTTCCAGTCATTTAGACCATTAATTATTGAATATAACGATAATATAGAGGCAAGTAAACAATCTTCCGGCGCCAATATTATGATTGACTTTTAATAAAGCAGTGATTATGGTTTTGGCCATCTTTAAATGCATAAAGAGGACGGCATGATTCCTGAAAAAGTAAAAAAGGTTCTGGATAAAAACAATCTGAAGGCAGTAGAATTTGAAGATGGGAGCACACCCACTGCATATTTAGCCGCCAAAAAATTCGGCGTTCCGGTAGGCCAGATTGCCAAATCACTTCTTTTTATCGGGAAAGATAAACGATTTTATCTTGTTATCTGTCCGGGAGATAGAAAGGTTTCATCTTCGAAACTTAAACAGACAATAGGCGTTAAATCCAGAATGGCAAATTCTGATGAAACGCTCCGGGCAACCGGATTTCTTCCAGGTGGTGTTTGTCCCTTTGGCATTGAAGGGATAGATGTCTTTCTGGATGAACAACTGAAACAATACGAAACCATATACCCTGCCGCAGGAACAAGCTCTTCGGGGGTTCCAATGGGTTTCGAACAGCTTGTAAATATCACTAATGGCCGTATCTGCGAAACAACTGTACCTGTTGAGGAACGCTGATAAACCGTCATTTTCGATTACGGCTTTTTAGGCTGCTTTAAAGTTTAGCAAATTATACTATTGACAAAACTTTTAAAATTCCTGATAATATAATGACCTTATTGCAGGTTTGGGGGGAAGTGGTTTCCTATGCTTGAAGTAAATAATATTGTAAAGAGTTTTGGCGGGCTTAAAGCAGTCAATGATTGTTCCATCAAAGTTGAAGAAGGCTCAATCACGGGCCTTATAGGTCCAAATGGCGCGGGTAAAACAACACTCTTCAATGTAATTACAGGATTTTTTAAACCGGATAAGGGGCAGATATCTTTTCACGGGGAAAGAATCGAGGGATTAACTCCTGATAAGATATTTCATAAAAAAATATTTAGAACTTTCCAGATAACCCGTGAGTTCGAACAGATGACCGTACTTGAAAATTTAATGATTATCCCGGCTTCGCAAAGCGGTGAAAAGATCTGGAATACCTGGTTTCGCCCCGGCATCGTGAGAAAGCAGGAAAAAGCTTTAAAAGAAATATCGCTTGACGTCCTTGAATTTGTCGAGCTTATAAAACTCAAGGATGACTACGCAGGAACCCTATCCGGAGGGCAGAAAAAACTTCTTGAACTGGCAAAAAGTATGATGGCGGAACCCAAAATTGTTCTGCTGGACGAACCGGGCGCGGGGGTAAACCCCACATTAATGAAAAAGCTGATCAGTAATATCAGAAAATTGCGTGAAGAAAAAAACATGACTTTCTTTTTGATTGAGCATGACATGGATCTTGTGATGAATCTCTGTGACCCTGTGATAGTGATGAGTGAAGGTAAAAAACTGGCAGAAGGAAAGCCCGCGGAGATTCAACAGGATAAACGTGTTCTGGAGGCGTATTTAGGTGGGCAGTACAGAGAATTTGATACTCAAAGTTGAAGGCGCTACTGTAGGATACAGTGAAATAGATATACTTCACGATGTTTCCATTGTCCTGGGGGCAGGAGAGATCGTATCAGTAATAGGGCCCAATGGAGCGGGAAAATCCACGCTTTTAAAAACCATTTTTGGCTGTCTTACACCAAAAAAAGGGAAGGTATTCCTGAAGGATGAGAATATTACCGGCCTGAAGCCGGAAAAAATTGTTAAAAAAGGAATCAGTTATGTTCCGCAGGTTGAAAATATTTTTCCATCCCTTACGATCCAGGAAAATCTTGAGATGGGAGCTTTTATAAGAACAGATGATTTCAGCAGCCGGCTGAATGAGGTGTTCGAGCTTTTTCCTGTCCTGAAAAAAAGGAAAAACCACAAGGCCGGACACCTTTCCGGAGGTCAAAGACAGATGGTAGCAATGGGCAGAGCCCTGATGCTGGACCCAAAGGTTCTGCTGCTTGATGAGCCGTCCGCAGGTTTAGCGCCCAAGCTTGTATCCATGATATTCAAAAAAATTAAAGACATTAATTCCACAGGTGTGGCTATGATCCTCGTTGAGCAGAACGCCAGGGAGGCGCTGTCAATGGCCCGGCGGGGATACGTTCTTGCAACCGGAAAAAATGTCCTGGACGGCGAAGCAAAAGCCCTCCTTGCTAATAACGAAGTTGCGCGCCTTTATCTGGGAGGGTGAAGATGGCTGAACTGGCTGTATATGGGATTGTACTTGGAAGCATTATTTCGCTCGGTGCTATCGGACTAACCCTTGTCTATGGCATTCTCAAGTTTGCTAACTTTGCTCACGGCGACCTGATGTCCGTGGGAGCCTATATCGCCCTATTCCTTGTAACAGGCCCCCTTGCCTGGATAGGCGTTCCTGATAATACATTTGGTCCCTTTTCCTTTGGCTGGCGAACAATAATCGCGTTTCCATTTTCAATGTTAGCAGTTGGCGCAGTTGCAATCCTTCTCGATCGAATCCTGTACCGGAAACTTCGTAATAAGGGGAGTGGAAGAGTAATACTCGCAATGTCAGCCCTGGGCGCATCATTTATAATCAGAATGGGCATCCTTATTATATGGGGGGCGGACTTCCTGTTCTATAAACCCGGGTTGTTAAGACCGGCTCTCCATCTCCCCCTGGGTATAAAAATCAGACCCGATCAGATACTCATACTCATAATCGTCTTTATTCTTGTAATTATGCTCCATCTCTTTTTACAAAGATCGAAGATCGGTAAGGCGATGCGGGCAACCGCAGATAACATGGAGCTCGCAAGAATTTCGGGTATTGATATTGAGCGTGTCATATTCTGGACGTGGGGAATAGGCGGAAGTCTAGCTGCTGCAGCCGGGATCCTCTATGGAATCGATGTGCAGCTTCACCCGGGAATGGGCTGGGCCTTTTTAATTCCACTTTTTGCCGCTGCCATACTGGGCAGTATCGGTAACATGTATGGAGCTTTAGTCGGGGGCCTGGTAATAGGAGTTGTTCAGCAGGTCTCAACAGCTTTCCTGCTTCCCACGTACAAACCGGCTGTAGCTTTTCTGATCATGATAGTACTTCTCCTGATTCGACCACAGGGAATTTTTGGAGGGAGTTCAAAATAATGGAAATCAGCGGACTTATTGCATATCTTGTCTCATTCATCATTATGGCCGGAATATACGCTATTTTCAGCCTCGGTTTGAATATCCAATGGGGATATACGGGGCTCTTTAACATCGGTGTAGCCGGATTTTTCTGTATAGGGGCCTATGTGTCGGCCCTCATAACTCTGCCCAGGCCCACTGGAACGTATGCCGAATATGTACATCAAATATTCGCACTTAATATGCCCTTTCCATTGGGATTGCTGGGGGCTGCCGTGGCCTGCGGCCTCATCGCCTTTTTAATCGGCATCCCGACCCTCAAACTGGCAGGTGATTACCTTGCTATCGCGACAATCGGAATAGCTGAGTCAATCCGGCTTATTTTCAACAACGAACAGTGGATTGCGAACGGCCCAAGAGGCCTCGCCGGCCTGCCCCAGCCCTTCAGCGGTCTGGTGGAGGGGAGGTATTATAACTACATCTATGTCGTCATCGTAATAATAATAATGATAATTATCTATTTTTTAATTGAACGCGCAATACGTTCGCCCTGGGGAAGGGTATTACGGGCAATTCGCGAGGATGAAGTTTCAGCCGCGATGAGCGGGAAGAATATATTTTATTTTAAAATGCAGTCTCTGGTCTTCGGTGCGATGATCATGGGTATAGGAGGGGCGCTATACGCCCATTACACTATTGCAATTTCGCCGGAAGTATTTACCCCGCTTTATGGAACTTTTATCATTTGGGTCATGGTAATAGCAGGGGGAAGCGGAAATAATAAAGGAGTGATTCTCGGCGCGTTTGTTATCTGGGCAATCTGGACAGGGACCCAGTTTCTTACCAGCTTCCTTCCGTACACTCTAAAATCCAGAGCACCCTACATCCGGTTTCTTGTAATCGGAATATTACTGGAAATTATTTTAATAAACAGACCACAGGGAATGCTTGGCGAAGAAAAAAAGGTGTCAAAACTGTCTGAGTGATTTGGATAATCAGGCAGTAAGCCATGCCGGGAGCATATGACCAAAAAAAAGGGCTCCATCCGGAGCCCCTTTTTTCTTGCTGATTACTTGCCCTTATGGTGTTTCCATCCTTACTGTTTCAATACTTCCACCGGTATATTTAAAGATCTCAATAGGTGTGATGACATCGCCGTTCCTGTCAAAATCCACAGAACCGGCAGCCCCCTCATAATTGATATCTTTACCCTTTTTTAAAAGATCAAAGGCTTTTTTAAACTCGCCGGGTAGAATGACTTCTCCGGGAGGTCCAGCTACATAACGTAAATTATCCCGTATATTCTCCGAGGTTGGATCAAGACCTTTTTGAATTGCGGCATAGGCAGCAAGACCTATAACAGACATTCCATCGTATGCATTGGTAATGAACGGTAAAGGCGGCATCTCGCCAAACTCTTCCTCAAAATATTTATTGAAAAGTTCGAGAGGTTCTCCTCCAAGTGAGCCAGGTGCCGTGCCCATCTGTCCTTCAACAATGTCGGCCCCTAGAGCTTCGATAATTTCAAGGGATTTTGTGCCATCGCAGTAGAAGAAATTCTTGAAATTAAAGAACTCAACAGCCTCTTTTAGATAGACCTTGGCATGCTGGGGGTAGCTGTAAGCCGCAAGGACGTCCGGGTTTCCTGCAAGGGCCTTTCTCAGTTCCGCGGTGTAAGACTCGGCAGCTTTTTCATCATGTGGAACCATGGCAAGCACCTTGCCGCCGCTTTGCTCAAATGCTTTCTTAAACACCTCTGCAAGGCCCTGTCCGTACGCGTTATTTACATATAGAACAGACGCTGTTTTGATCATTTCAGCGGCAGCCTGACCGGCTACAACTCCCTGAAGAGCATCAGAGGGGCATGTCCGAAACACAAAGTCCTTGCCGCGGTCGGCGGGCAGATCGCTCATCATCGGGTTCGTGGATGCGGGTGACATGATTATAACTTCGTTTGGAATAGTCACAGACTCTGCCACGGCAAGGGTCACTCCACTGGACAGAGCCCCGATAATTGCCACAACCTGGTTGATCTCAACCAGCTTCTTTGCGGCAGCGGTACCCGCTATCGGCGCAGTCTCGCTGTCTTCATGGATAAGCTTAATGGACAGGCCGGCTTCTGTCAATTGATCAGCAGCAAGAACGGCCCCATTCTTTATGGCAGGACCGTACTCTTTTAATGGCCCTGTGTGAGCCATGAGAGTCCCGACCTTGATCTCCACCACTTTTGGCGGCCTTAATCTTGGAATGACAACAAATATGACCACAGCCGCAACCACTACAACAGCAATGATAATGTAAATAAATTTTTTCATAAAAACCTCCTTATGTAAATTATGATCACTTATTTTATATCTTTTGTTTTAATATGTCAAGATTAAATTTAAAATTATGTAAATTTTATTGACTTTTATATTGACTTTCGGTTAATGTTCGGTTATACTATTTTCGGTAAACATTCGGCTAATTTTTATTCCGGGAGAAAGATATGTATCTCACTGAAAAACAGAAAAGAGTTTATCAGTTCATCAAAAGCTACATCGACACCCATGACATTGCGCCTGCCTATGAAGAGATAAAGGCCCACCTCGGATTCAAGTCTATAAGCACAGTTTTTGACCACATAAAAACCCTGGAGAAAAAGGGATACATAACGAAGGGCGGTCTTAACCAGAAAAGATCCCTCCAGCTGATCAATTTCGGGAAAAAAAGCGTCACCATTCCCCTTGTCGCTACCGTGGCCGCGGGGAGCCCCCTCGAGGTGTATGAAATCCAGGAATACGTCGATGTTCCCGAAGAGATGCTCGGGCAGGGAGAAAATGTCGCTCTTAAAATAAAGGGCAGCTCCATGATCGACAGCGGAATCTATGATGGTGATATAGTAATCGTAAAAAAGCAGAAAACCGCTGAAAACGGCCGGATAGTCGTTGCCCTGGTAGACGGCGAGGCCACTATCAAACGCATCTACTTTCACGAAAACACAGTAGAACTGAGGGCAAGTAATCCATCTGTCGGTTCTCTTTTTATTACGGAAAAACAGAACCTTCAGATATTCGGTGTTCTTGTGGGCCTGTACAGGACCTTTAATTTGTAGGTTATACCGATATGAGACGCTTAAAAAAAAGGATCGTTTTTATATCCATTCCCCACATATTCGCGGAGAGCGAGGAGAGCAGAAGAAAAAATCCTCCCGGCCTCCCGCTGGTCATTGTTTCGGGGAACCTTTCAAAAAGTATCGTTATCGATTACTCAAAGGGCCTTGCCGGGTCTCCTGTAAAAAAAGGCGTGCTTCTGAAAAGCATTGCGTCTCTCAGAGGGAAAATAGGGGTACTGCCTGCTGATTACGAGTACGTTGAAAAATTAAATCAAAAGGTAATGCGCCGTTTGAAAAACTATTCCCCCCTCGTGGAGAGCCCGGGCACAGGGGAGTACTGTCTGGATTTAACCGGCACAAAAAAGCTGTTCGGGAGGGAGCTTGACACCTGCGGAAAGATCATAAACGAGCTCAAAGCAGCCCTTGGATTGACCTCCAGCATAGGAATCGGGAGCACAACCCTCATCTCCAGGATGGCATCTCAGGTTGCGGCCGGAGGCAGTGTATACGATATATATAAAACATCCGAGGCTCTGTTCCTCTCCCCTCTCAGCATAGGGCTCTGCACAGAGATCTCCGGTCCGGTAAAAAAAGCGCTTTCATCCAACTATAATATTCACAAGCTAGGTGAGCTCGGGGTGTTCACAAAAAATGACCTTATCTGTATGTTCGGGAAGGAAGGTGAAACCCTCTACAACTATTCACGGGGCCTGTCACGAAACAGAATCATAGAACAGAGCACTGAAAAAGTTTTAGAAAAGTCGCTCATCGTAAATTCCGAAAGCAACGATGACGGGATAGTGCGGAGATGTTTTTTTTCCATGATCCTCGAGCTCTGCACAAAGATGAGAGAGGACTGTATGTTTCCCCGGTCCTTTCACATCGGGGTCATCTATCAGGACAACTACAGGTACACCCACTCCGGGAGCCTTAAAGACCCGTCATTTTTCGAAAAAAAACTCTACGAAGACCTCGTCATCTATGTAAACAGGGCCCTGGCAAGAAGGACCTGTATAAAAAAGATCATTCTCACGTTTTCACACTTTACTCCTTCCTCCCTTCAACTGCCCCTTTTCGGGAGTAATGTCCGGGTGGAAAGACTTACAGGGGCCTTCGACATGGTACGGAAAAAGTTTGGAAAGAAATATATCCGGTACGGGGGATAAAAGATGACCAATTTTATCTTTCTCGAAAATCACTCTGTATACTCCATGTGCGAAGGGACAATTTTCATAAGTGAGCTCGTCTCCCACGCGAAATCTCAGGGCTACAGCTACCTCTCCATCTGCGATACAAACGGCTTCTACGGAATTGTAAACTTCATCCAGGCCTGCGCGAAAGGAGGGTTAAAGCCTCTCATCTGCGTGAGGCTGAAAAATTATTCGTTCAACGGTATACTCGTGGCCCGGAACATGGATGGCTACAGCCGTATCTGCCGGTTCATATCAGAAATACATTTAGATGACGCGTTTGATGTAAAAAAAGAGCTCTTAAAAAAGCCCCAAAAAAACTACTATGTCATAACCATGGACAGGGAGGTCCTTTCACAGAAGAAGGAGGGCGTTTTTGCCGAAATAAACGTTTTAAAAAAAAACTACGCAAAGGACTATTCATACGCGAAGACGGCCGGCATCGAGCCTGTCCTGATCTACCCGGTCTACTTTTTAAAAAAACAGGACCTCCATGTGCACACACTCCTGCGGGCAATCCATCAAAATAAAAAACTATCCTCTCTCTATCCCGAAGAAGTCCAGAGCAAATACTCCTACCCGCGGTCTGAAATAAAAATATGCTCCGATTACTCCTTTATGGAGGACGCGATTCGCAACACACGGCATATTGCTGAAACAAGCTCCTTCGAGTTTAAGGCCGGAAAAGCCATTCTGCCGAAGTACTGTGACAACAGCTTCTCCATGCTGAAGGCCCTCTGCCTTGAAAATCTGAAAAAGAGATACAAAAGGATCACCCCTCTCATTCTTGAAAGGCTCGGGAAAGAGCTGAAAATCATCTATAAAAAAGGTTTTGCCGATTACTTTCTCGTGGTCCATGATATTGTGAAAAGGTCGCCTCTAACCTGCGGGCGAGGTTCCGCCGCCGCCTCCCTGGTGTCCTATCTCCTCTTCATCACCCATGTAGACCCGGTCAGGCACAACCTCTTTTTTGAAAGATTCATGAATGAAGCCCGGGCCGACCCACCTGATATCGACGTTGATTTCCCCTGGGATTCACGGGATGAGATCCTGAATTATGTTTTCAAAAAATACTCCATAAGCAACTCCGCGATGGTATCGAACCATGTCACCTTTTCAGTCAGGTCCTCCGTACGTGAAGTCGCGAAAGTATACGGAATGTCTGAGAACGAGATAAACAGGATCACGAAAAACATCAGGTACTACTACAGCCGGGCTACCGATGATTTTGAAAACTACTCGGTAAACAGAGACTATTCCCCTTCCATGATGAAAATCTTTCACGATGCTGTGAAAATCAACGGCAGGCCCCGGTACCTCTCGGTCCACTGCGGCGGCGTGGTAATTACGCCGAAACCGGTATTTTCCTATATCCCTGTTGAACGGGCGCCTAAAGGAGTAAACCTCATCCAGCTCGAAAAAGACCAGGCCGAGGACTTCGGCTTTGTAAAGATAGATATTCTCGGAAACAGGAGCCTGGCGGTTGTGAGGGACAGCCTGAAACTGGTGGAAGCGCATTACGGCAGAAAGATCCGGTATGAGGACTTCAACCCCCTTGACGATGAAAAAACAATCAATATGCTCGCCCGGGGGGACACCATCGGGGTTTTTTATGTAGAATCCCCGGCCATGAGGCAGCTTCAAAAAAAGACCCGGAGGGGCGATTACAACCACCTGATTATCCATTCCTCGATCATCCGCCCCGCTGCGAACATGTTCATAAGAGAGTACATTGAAAGACTGCACGGCAAGCCCTATAAACCGTTGCTCCCTGAAATGGGCAGGATCCTGGGGGAAACCTACGGCATAATGTGCTATCAGGAAGACATAACCAGGATAGCGCTTGAGGTTGCCGGTTTCCCCCTGTCAGAGGCTTGCGAGCTGAGAAAGGTCATTTCAAACAGGCGAAAGGAGGAGAGGAAGCTCCAGCTGAAGGCCCTCTTTTATGAAAACTGCAGGGAAAAGAAAATCGGAAAGGCTGTTATCGACCGTATCTGGAACATGATCGAGTCTTTTTCAGGTTACAGCTTCTGCAAACCCCACAGTGCGTCTTTCGCCCTCCTCTCCTTTAAAGCCTGCTATCTAAAAGCCCACTATCCCGCGGAGTTCATGGGAGCGGTTTTAAAGAACCAGGGGGGATACTATTCACCCCTCGCGTATATCTCCGAATCGCGGAGGATGGGATTAAAAGTGGTAAAGCCTGTTATCAACACAAGCAGGAACGAATACTTCGGACGCAGGGACACCGTATATGTCGGGTTCATGCAGATAAAAAACCTCTCAAAAGAAATTGTCAGGAAACTGATCGAAGAGCGGGATAGAAACGGGCCGTATTCGGGATTGCTCGACTTCATGGAGCGGACCGGCGCCACGGTTACGGATACCGTTCTCCTCATAAAGGCGGAGTGCTTCAGGAACATCGAACAGTACAACCAGCCGCAGCTTCTGTACATGGCCCACATTTATGGAAGCCGCGGTGAGAATGATGGGGATTATCCCTCCCGCAGCATATTCCCGGGCAGCATATTCCAGGGCGAAAGGGAGCTCATTCCTCCCCGGCTGAAAGACATCCCTTACAGGCAGAAAATCAAAAATGAAGTTGAGCTTTACGGGTTCATCCTATCCCTGCAGCCCATGAAGCTATGGAGGGAAAAAATCAGGGATAGAAACATTATCTTTGCGGGAGAACTGCCGGATTATAAGGGCAGAGACGTAAAGGTTTGCGGGATACTGATAACAGCAAAAACAGTGCCGACCAAAAATGACGAGCTCATGCAGTTTATCAGCTTCGAAGATGAAACCGCGATCTTTGAAACGATCTTTTTCCCCGGGGTCTACAAAAAACACGCCCTCAAGCTGTGCTATCAGCGGCCCTACATCCTCCACGGGAGAGTTGAAACAGAGTTCGGCGTCATCAGCCTGAACGTGCACGACGTGGAGGAGCTTTCATAAAAGTAATAATGATTGACAAGTTGCTTGCCTATTATTTATTATAACCGAAAGGAGCATCAAACATGTGCGGACGATTCGTGCAGAAATCCGAAAGAAAAATCATTACAGAGGAGTTTTATGTACAGGAGTTCCTGGATGATGTGTTCATCAGTTACAACGTGGCTCCAAGCCAGAGCGCGGGTGTTATAATCAACGAGGGGAAGAACCGTTACGCCCTGATCAAGTGGGGGCTCGTACCCTCATGGGCTAACGACATACAGATAGGATATAAAATGATAAATGCAAGGGCTGAGACGATTTCACAGAAGCCGAGCTTCAGGTCCGCATTCTCAAAACGCAGATGCTTAATACCCGCGGACGGTTTTTATGAGTGGAAGAAGGAAGGCTCATTCAAGGTTCCGTTTTATATTTACAGTAAATCAGAAAATCCGATCAGCCTCGCCGGCCTGTGGGAAACATGGAACGACCCGGAAGGAAACCCGCTAAAAACATTCACGATAATCACAACAGAGGCAAATGACGCACTTAAAGACATTCACAGCCGGATGCCGGTTATCATCCCGCCGGAAAAAAGATCCACCTGGCTTGACCCGGAAATGAGTGAAAAAGATAGACTTCTCGGTCTGCTTATACCATACGGTGAAACTGAGCTTGTCTCTCATAAAGTTTCACGAATTGTGAATTCCCCAAAAAATAATTCTCCGGAATGTGTCAGGCCTGTTTCAGATATGTTTTAAACTTGAACATATCTATCAAAGCATGTATTTTTGATAAATATTGGATCGAAATCTCTGAGTATGATCTTCTTACAGCAAAATCAATGCTCGATACCAAAAGGTATTTGTATGTTGCGTTTATGTGTCATCAATCAATAGAAAAATTATTAAAGGCATAC
>SDBT01002640.1_pt1 | contig 31520 bp, 23 predicted proteins | sample 2277101 | NCBI WGS metagenome assembly SDBT01 (sample SAMN10404973, study PRJNA504765) | marine sediment metagenome | isolation source: marine sediment core GS10_PC15, 103 cmbsf | place: Arctic Ocean: Southern Knipovich Ridge | collected 2010 | reverse complement strand
TGTAAAATAAGAACTTACGCCCGCGTAGCTCCGTGGCAGAGCGTTGGCTTGCCAAGCCGAATTCCAAAATTTACCTCTAAATAAGTAGCATATTTATTAAGCACTTATTGGCACCTATTTGTAAGGTTCCGGCCAAGGGGATTTGCGATTTTCTATTTCCAATTTTCCATTTGCGAAATTGTAATTGGGCCCTTTCCATTGATTATTGATTATTGATTATTGATGATTGATTATTTTGTGGAATTCGCCAAGGGCGAGAAATTATAACACCTTCACTTAGGCTCATTTGGAAATTCATTAAATTGGGTTCGTTTTGCATTTTTCGTCTCTCGTCTCTTGTGGCTCGTCGCTCTGGATTGGGTTCGTTTTGCATAAATAATCTCGTATGTCGTATTGCGTATTTGTAAATTGGGTTCGTTTTGCATTATTTTGCGTCAGAAAGACGGCGGGTAAATTCCTCTCTTGAAGGGTATTTTGGCTTAAAAAAGTTATGTAAGTCTTTGTTGTATATGGAGTTAGGTTTGTTAATGTCCAAAAGTTGGGAAAAACGACAAAAAGTGCACGCTTTTGGCGTGAAAATGAGCAAAAGTGTTGAAGAATAGATGAGAAAGAGAGACTTTTTGAGAGTAAATATTTGGGTAATTTTGCAATATTTCGTAATATTTCGTATTTTTTTATCATATATCATGCCAGATTCGTCTAATGGGACGGTTGAAATTGGGTTCGTTTTGAATAAATCGTGACTCGTGACCCGTGGCCCGTGACCCGTTGGGCGAGGCGGGTATATGTGCGTTGGGTTTTAAATTGGGTTCGTTTTGCATAATTAAGTGGATGGGTGGATGGGTAAATGAGTGGGTGGGTGAAGAGATTTGCGATTTTCTATTTCCAATTATCGATTTGAGGGTATCGAATTTATGCTTCATTTTATTTCCACCTTGGTTCATTCATATAACTTCATATTCAGTTTGATAAGAATATAACACAATCTTTTGTTTGTTGTCAAGGGTTTTTTGAATATTTTTTAACCACGGATTGGCACGGTATTAAATTTGCGTGGGAGAACCCAGGCCGAAGACCTGGGCTATATACACCCGTCGCTGGGGCGATGGGTTTGGGGTTCTTCGTTAAAATTCAGAAGAAAAGCAAGTTTCCGTTGGTTCTTCAATATTTATCCGCCTATGGTTCGCCTTAGGCGAATTTCACTCCAGCTTTGCTGGACTCGTCCAAGCTCTTTTATTTAATGATTCCGTGTGTATAAATACGTTGCACGTCCTACAAGGCTAATGTTATCTACTCGCGTGTAAGATTAGCAGCATTAAGCACAATATCAAAAATTTGACGCATTTGTTGTTCAATCTTGGAACTGTCAAAATCTGAAAAAATAACTTCCGGCAAAACCAAGTCGTCTTGTGTAAAAGGAATAGAATCAAGTATAGGTTTTAATTTTGATTCACGAAATTCGTGGTGCCCAATATGAATACCTTTTACTCCAAGTAGAGTAAATATGACGAATACTGGTGGGGAAATCCCTATGCTTTGTTGTATGCCTAAATAATCTTTTATTGCTTCTGTTATTAGATTTTCGTAATTTTTGTCTATTATTTTGTTTACTCCACCTTCTAAGTTAGGGTCATATTCCATATAAACTGCTTCGATAATACCATTACGAAATATTTGGCAATATGAACAAGTTGGCTTAGAATCCTCAGAGGTAAGATAACCATGATGTGTGACAAAGCCATCAAAGTTATATCTTCCATCGTGAACTTTCCATTTGATATTAGGCAAACTTGCAACATCTTTTTCAAATCGAGACAAGTCATAACTACTGGTGGGTCTAAAACATCCAAAAGGAATCAAATGCAGGACATACTTTGGCCCTTCTAACAAAGGAACAGGGGATTGACTGGATTTGATTTTAAAAAGCCTGTCATAACAAAATTCCTTTGCTTTCTTTGTGATTTCATCCGCAAGACCAAATAAAACACGTAAATCGTCAACATTTAATGGATATTTACCAGATGAATTTCGACCATAAAACTTACGATGTCCATCAATTGTCACCATATGAGGTGGATTAAAACTTCTGGGGATTCGGATAACAAGTGCGTATCTATCACTACTTAAATTGATAGGTTCTATCAGAGTACCGTATACTCTTGGTTCTAAACCATCACGGATAAGATTTTCAAGTTTCTGTTTTTCTGTATCAGCGTTTTCTAATGCGATACCACATAGTTCAGAGGCGATACCTTTTTCTTCTTTCATGCCATAAATAATATGACCACCTTGAGTATTCGCAAAGGAACTAATATCCCTTAAAAATTCTTTTTTATCGCTTGGTTTTTGTGTATTGAGTGCCTGTTTGTAATCTATAGTTATTCCTTCAGGTACTTGACTGTCAATAAGACTCTGGAGATCGCGTTTCGTATTGTACTTAAGCAGCATGGCTAAAAACTCTCTATTTTGGCTTTACATATTCTTTCTGTCACTTCGTGTAGTTTTTGGACGTATTGGGATAAATGTGCTAACGACTTTTTCATATCTTGAAATTATACCGAAAAGCGACAATGCGACAAGGGAATTTCGTAAGAAGGGTAAAAGTGTTGAGGTGAATTAGATTCTGAGGGCAGATCCTTCGCTTCGCTCAGGATGACATGGTATGGCCAGGATGATCCCGGCGCGCCGGGACTTCGCCTTCGGCTCAGCGCAACGATTGGGCCGCAGGACTTTCAGCAGTTTGCCCATTTGTTTTTTTCTTGCATAAAGTTGTGGGAAGCTGTTTATTATATGTGATTTGTCGGTTCGGTGGTGGTGGGTGAGGTGATTTGCCGAGTTCGGCTTTGGTGGCCAGTTTTGTGAAAAATTGGGGATGGCATGAGTTTCAGGGCTGAGAAAGATACGATGGGGGAAGTTAAGGTTCCTGCTGGTGCCTATTATGGTGCTCAGACGGCTCGATCGTTGCGGAATTTCGATATTGGTACGGAAAAGATTCCGAATGAGGTTATACTCGCGTTCGGGATTCTTAAAAAGGCTGCGGCATTGGTTAATCGGGAACTGGGGCTGTTGTCTGAGGAGAAGGGCAGTCTAATTGTTCAGGCGGCTGAGGAAGTTATTGGGGGTAAACTTGACGAGCATTTCCCTTTGAGCGTATGGCAGACCGGTAGCGGTACTCAGACGAATATGAACGTTAATGAGGTGATTGCTAATCGGGCGATAGAAATAGCCGGTGGTGTGCTCGGTAGTAAGAGTCCGGTGCATCCGAATGACGATGTTAATAAATCGCAGTCTTCGAATGATACGTTTCCGACGGCTATGCATATTGCGGCGGCGGTGGCGATTACAAGCAAGCTGTTGCCGGCTGTTGAAAAACTGGGTGAGCTGCTTGAGGCGAAGAGTCTTGAATTTTCGGATATTGTTAAGATTGGGCGGACGCATCTTATGGATGCTGTTCCGCTGACGCTGGGTCAGGAGTTTAGTGGATATGCTACGCAAGTTAAGCGCGGTCAAGATCGTGTAGAGCAGTGTCTTGGTCGGCTTTATGAGTTGGCTTTGGGTGGAACGGCAGTGGGGACGGGACTTAATACTCATCCTGAGTTTGCGGTTCGTGCGGCAGAAAAGATTGCGGATTTGACTGGATTGGCGTTTGTTTCGGCGGAAAATAAGTTCGAGTCACTGGCTGGTCACGATACTATTGTCGAGACGAGCGGTGCTCTTAAGACATTGGCGGTATCGCTTAACAAGATTGCTAACGATATTCGATGGCTTGGTTCGGGGCCGCGATGTGGTATTGGTGAGTTGAATCTTCCGGCTAATGAGCCTGGCAGTTCGATTATGCCTGGTAAAGTTAATCCTACTCAATGTGAAGCTTTGACTATGATCTGTTCGCAGGTTTTTGGCAACGATGTGACGATTGCTTTTGCCGGTGCTTCTGGTAATTTCGAGTTGAATGTTTATAAGCCGGTGATAATATATAATCTGCTTCAATCGGTTCGGCTTTTGGGTGACGGGTGTCGCAGCTTCGGCGAGAAGTGTGTTGGGGGTATTACGGCAAATGAAGAGGTTATCGAGAGGCACGTAAGGAATTCATTGATGCTTGTGACGGCGTTAAATAGTCATATTGGTTACGATAAAGCGGCTAAGATTGCCAAACATGCTCATGAGAATGGTACGACGTTGAAAGAGGCTGCGGTTTCTCTTGGTATTCTAAGTGCCGAGGAATTTGACCGGCTTGTAGTGCCTGAGAAGATGACCGGTCCGCATGAAGGGGATAGTTATACCCTTAAGGGTAGTAAAAGTCCGCGAATAAAACCATAACTGGTTGTTCTTAAGTTACTTACCCGCGGATAAACGGGAAAATTCAATCGAGATCAGTATAGAGGCGTGTAATAAGTTTCAGGAAGGAGAAGATGCGGGCGTTATGAAGGATACAATCGCAGAACAAATCCTGAGTGAGCATTTGGTTGAGGGCAAGCTGTGCGAAGGTGGTGAAATCGGCTTGTCTATCGATCAGGCACTGACGCAGGACGCGACCGGGACTATGGTTTATCTGGAATTCGAGTCGCTTGGGATCGATACGGTCAAGGCGGGGACGGCGGTTAGTTATGTCGATCATAATATTATTCAAACGGATTCTCGTAATGCGGACGATCATAGATTTTTGCAATCGTGTGCGGCGAGGTTCGGAGTAGTGTTTTCGCCGCCTGGTAATGGTGTTTCGCATCATGTTCATCGTCAGCGGTTCGGTATTCCTGGTCAGACGCTTTTGGGCTCGGATAGTCATACTACGACCGGCGGTTGTCTGGGGATGCTGGCTATGGGGGCAGGGGGTGTCGAGGTTGCGATGGCGATGGCGGGTTTGCCTTATCATATAGTGACACCGAAGGTCTGGGGGATTTATGTCGAGGGGCAATTTGCGCCGTTTGTTTCCGGCAAGGACCTGATACTTGATTTGCTTGGTCGGTATTCGTGTAAGGGCGGTACGGGTAAGATTATGGAGTTTTTTGGTCCGGGTTTAAAGAATATGGATATGAGCGCCAGGTCCACTATCGCGAATATGTCAGTTGATATGGGTTTTACTGCTGCGATTTTTCCTTCCGATGAGGAGACCAGGCTGTTCATGGCACAGAATAACCGTGAAGAATTCTGGAAGGAATTAAAAGCAGGAGACAATCCGCAGTGGAGCGAATTAACGGAAATCGATCTGGGTAAGATTGAGCCGATGGTGGCGTGTCCGTCGAATCCGGATAATGTAAAGAAGGCAACGGAGCTTTCGGATATCGAGGTTCAGCAGGTTATCATAGGCTCGTCGTGTAACGGTAGCTATCGTGATTTTATGATTGCGGCGAAAATTGTCGAAGGCAAGACGAGAAACCCGAACGTCAGCTTCGAGATCAATACCGGCAGTCGGCAAACGCTTGACAATGTGCTTGCGGCAGGGGGTATTATCGCATTGGTTGAGGCCGGTGCGCGTGTTCATGAGTCGGGTTGTCTTGGTTGTATCGGTATGGGCCAGGCGCCGGCGACGGGAACGGTGTCACTGCGGACGTTTCCGCGAAACTTTAAGGGTCGTAGCGGGACAAAAGACGATTATGTATATTTGTGTTCTCCGGAAACGGCGGCAGCTTCGGCGCTGGCGGGCAGGATAACCGATCCTCGGACGCTGGGTGAGGTGCCGGAAATTTTTTATCCTGAGAAGTTTAAGTTTAAGAGTGAATGGCTTATCCAGCCGCCGGAGGATCGCTCGGTGGTACAGATCATTCGCGGTCCTAATATTAAACCGTTGCCGCATTTCGAGGCGCTCGATGATGTACTGGAAGGGTGCGTTTTGATCAAAGTGGGTGACAATATCAGTACGGATATTATTATGCCTGCGGGAAATAGGGTGCTGCCGTATCGAAGTAACATCCCGGCGATTAGTGAGTTTGTATTCGAGATTGTTGATCCGGGATTCCCGGCGCGGGCGAAAGAATCCGGCGGTGGTTTTGTGGTCGCAGGAGAGAATTATGGTCAGGGCTCTTCGCGTGAACATGCGGCGCTGGCGCCTCGGTACCTTGGGGTGCGGGCTAAGATTGCCAAGAGTTTTGCGCGGATTCATAAGGCTAATCTTGTTAACTTTGGGATTTTGCCTCTGGTTTTTGCCGATGCGGAAGATTACGAGTCGATTGAGCAGGGCGGCAGGATTACTATTACCGGGATTAAGGAGGCCGTTTCCAGCGGGGCTGTGGAGATTCCGGTTCGGTTTGACGGTAAGGAGATAGTGACACTGCTGGAAGTTTCGGATCGTCAACGTCGGATTCTTTTGGCAGGGGGGATACTGAACCTTGCAAAACAGCAATAAACTTCTGAGTATGTTAGTAGATTAGTATGTTAGTAGGTTAGTATGTTAGTAGATTAGTATGTTAGTAGATTAGTATGTTAGTAGATTAGTATGTTAGTAGATTAGTATGTTAGGCGCATTTTAATTTGAGATGAGCAAAATAATCTTACATGAATTTGATTCTGTTATAGTAGGTTCGGGGGGGGCTGGTCTTTATGCGGCTCTTGAGGCAAGTCGTGTTAAGGGAGCTAATAAGACGGCTGTTATTTCGAAGTTGTTTCCTATTCGCAGTCATACCGGCGCAGCTCAGGGAGGGATTGGCGCTGCGCTTGGTAATCTCGAAGAAGATAAGCCGGAATGGCACTCGTTCGATACTGTAAAGGGTGGTGACTATCTGGTCGATCAGCAGGCGGCGGCTATTCTTGCCGAGGACGCTGTGCGGGCGGTGTATGATCTTGAGAATCGGGGACTGCCGTTTAGCAGGACCCAGAAGGGGCTTATTGATCAGCGGCGGTTCGGGGGACATACGAGGAATTTCGGCGAGGGGCCTGTGCGAAGAGCATGTTATGCCGCTGACAGGACCGGGCATATGATTCTTCAGACGCTGTATCAGCAGTGTATAAAGAATGATGTTTCGTTCTTCGATGAGTTTCATCTTGTGGATGTATTGATCGAGGGGCGCAAATGTAATGGTGTTGTTGCGCTGGAATTGGCTACGGGTGATCTTCATGTATTTGCTTCAAAGGCGGTGCTGATAGCTACTGGTGGTTTTGGGCGTATGTTTCGGACGACATCCAATGCTTATGCCAATACCGGTGACGGACCTGCGGTACTGGCCCGTCGAGGTGTGCCGCTTGAGGATATGGAGTTTTTTCAGTTTCATCCGACGGGTATTCGTGGTATGGGGATTCTGATTACCGAAGGTGTCAGGGGTGAAGGGGGGATTTTGAGAAACTCCAAAGGCGAGCGGTTTATGGAGGAATATGCGCCGACGCTTCTGGATCTTGCACCGCGTGACATGATCGCTCGCGCGATTGTTACCGAGATTCGCGCGGGACGGGGTATATTGGGTGATCCGACGCAGGATGATTATGTTTATCTGGACGCGACTGGCTTGGGGGCCGATGTGCTTAATAAGAAGCTTCCTGATATTTCGGATTTTTGTCGTACGTATTTGAGTATCGATCCTGTTGATAAGCCGATTCCGGTTCAACCTACCGCTCATTATGCAATGGGTGGAATTCCAACTGATCTGGATGGTCGGGTTGTTGCCGATGGACAGGGTGGTATGTATGAGGGTTTGTATGCCGCGGGTGAATGCGCATGTGTTTCTGTTCACGGTGCCAATCGGTTGGGGACGAACAGCCTTGTCGATCTGATTGTGTTCGGCAGGCGTGCGGGTAGGCATATGTCCGATTTTGTTAATCAGGCAACGATGAGTAAGGCGGTTTCTGATGCAGGTGATTGGGCCGAGGAGATGTTGTCGCGTCTTAGCGGTCAGGGAGGCGATGTAGCGGCTGAGCAGATTAGAACTTCAATGAAGAACGTGATGATGGATTCGGTTGGGATATATCGGCGCGGTGATGAGATGGTAGAAGCGGTGGAACAATTACAGAAACTGCGAGAGGCCGGTCAACAGGTTAAAGTCGGTGACACAAGTAAGGGCTATAATACGGAGCTGCTGGAATTATTGGAACTGCAAAACCTGCTGGATTTGTCGCTTGTCACGGCGGCGAGTGCCTTGAACCGCAAAGAGAGTCGCGGTGCTCATGCTCGTGAGGATTTTCCTGATCGCGATGACGATAAGTATTTGAATCATACTCTCGGCTGGCTCGAGGATGGATCGGTCCGTTTTGATGTCAAGCCGGTTGATGTGTCTATTTGGGAACCTAAACCGAGAAAGTATTAGTATGTAAGTTCGTTAGTTTTTAAGTAGGTCGGCATGGGTGAATTAAAGGTTTGTAATTTATTGAGGTCTTGGAAATAATATGAGCGGAGACAATAGTAAACAAGAACATCCGACGGTTTTTATCAGCTATAGCCATGATTCGATTGAGCATATAAATCAGGTTTTGTCACTTTCGAATCGGCTTCGTGAGTACGGTATCGACTGTATACTGGATCAGTATGAGACTTCTCCGGCGGAAGGTTGGCCTCTCTGGATGGATCGCAATATTCGGGACGCAAAGTTTGTATTAATGGTTTGTACGGAAACATATTATCGTCGTGTAATGTTAGAAGAGGAAGCCGGCATCGGATTGGGGGTCAGATGGGAAGGCAAGCTTATTTACAACCATATTTATCAAGCGGGATCGCTGAATAAAAAGTTTATACCAGTGCTTTTCCAAGATGGGTTGACAGAGCATATTCCTACCCCTTTGCAAGGTGTTAGCCGCTATCGTTTGGATGGCGAAGTGGCTTACGAGAATCTTTACAGGCATTTGACTAACCAGCCTCGTGCTGAAAAGGCAGAGCTTGGCGAGATTCGGAAGTTAGAAAAGCGTGAACGCGATAGTGGTTTTCCGATTTGTGAGATATTCACATCGAAGCTTCCTGTTACGAGTGGTGATTTGTTTGGGCGTGATGATGAGCTTGATATGCTTGATAAGCTTTGGGAGATGGGGCAGTGTAATATCGTTAGTTTTGTAGCGTGGGGTGGTGTTGGTAAGTCGGCGCTGGTTAATAAGTGGCTAAACTACCGGATGGGGCCGGATAATTATCGCGGGGCGAACAGTGTATTCGGGTGGAGTTTTTACAGCCAGGGGACGCGGGAAAGCAGCCAGGTTTCAGGTGATGAGTTTATCGATGAGGCACTTCGATTTTTCGGTGATCCGAAGCCGGAGGAAGGCTCCGCGTGGGACAAGGGGAGTCGATTGGCTGATTTGATAAGGCGACAGCGTGGGCTGCTTATACTGGATGGTCTGGAGCCCTTGCAGAATCCACCTGGTGTTGACGGTGGGCGGGTGAGAGACGCGGCGGTGGGGTCGCTGCTTCGCGGTCTGGCTGTGCAGAACGCGGGACTTTGTGTTGTGAGTACGCGGGTTGCGATTGATGATTTAAAAGGCTCGCCGGAACCGGCAGTAATAGAGATTGATCTTGAGAAATTGAGCGATGAGGCCGGGGCGGAGATTTTGAAGAAGCAGGGGGTTGACGGGACAGATGATGAACTTAAGCAAGTGGCCGGGGAATATGGGGGACATGCACTTGCTCTTACGCTGCTTGGTAGTTACTTAAAAACGGTGCATGAAGGAGATATAGGCAAGCGCGATGAGGTGCCGCGTTTGACAGATGAAGAGGAGCAGGGCGGACACGCAAAGCGGGTGATGAAAAGCTACGAGGTCTGGCTGGATGGGAGTGCGGAGCTTGATATTTTGTATGTTATGGGATTGTTCGATCGTCCGGCGGAGCAAGAGGCTATTGAGGCGCTGCGCGAAGAGCCGGTGATTGATGGACTTACTGATAGATTAGTTGAGCTTTCGGATGCTAAATGGAAGTTTGCCGTGGAGCGTTTGCGGAAGCTGCAATTGGTGGGTGCAGGGGATTTGTGCGTTCTTGATTGTCATCCATTGATTCGGGAATATTTTGGCGAGATGTTAAAAGATACGCGGGCCGAAGCCTGGCGGGAGGGGCATGATCGACTTTATGAGTATTATAAGGCTGTGCCTGAAAAGGATCAGCCTGATACGATAGAGGAGATGGTGCCGTTGTATCGTGCGGTGGGGCATGGGTGCTGTGCGGGGCGGTATCAGGAAGTATTTCACGAAGTGTATCTGCTCCGGATTCAGAGGGGAAATGAGTATTACAATGTTAAAAAACTTGGTGCTATCGGTAGTGATTTGGCTGTGCTTGCGGTTTTTTTTGAAGAGGTTTGGGAGAAGCCTGTCGGTGAGCTTAGCGAGTCTGGCAGGGCTTTGGTGCTCAATAATGCCGGCTCGTGGCTTCGTGCGTTGGGCAGGCTTAGCGAGGCGGTTGGGCCGATGAAGTCTGGATTGGATATGCTTCTTGAGCAGAAAGACTGGAAAAATGCCGATATATCCGCAGGAAATCTCAGCGAGCTTTATCTTGTTTTAGGACAGATAAAAGAGGCCCTGGAGTATGGGGGCAAAAGTGTTGAATTTTCCGACAAGAGCGGAGATAAATTTGAGAAATATAGCAACAGGACGATATTGTCGGATGCACTTTGCCAATCGGGACGAGTTGGTGAGGCGGAGAAACTCTTTGAAGAGGCGGAACAGATGCAAAAGGAACACAGTCCGCAGTATCCGTTTCTGTACTCAGTTTGGGGCTTTCGATATTGCGATTTGCTGTTGGGACAGGGCAGGTATGAGGAGGTAGAGAGGCGAGCTAAAAAGTTTTTTGAATGGCGAATGGACTCTGATTCGATTCTTACAATAGCTTTGGACCATCTTATTTGGGGGAGGGCTTATTTACAACAAGGACAGAAGGAAGGGAGTAGGGATTTTGGCAAAGCGGGAGAGCATTTGACGGTGGCGGTGGATGGCCTGCGCAAAGCGGGGACGTTGGAACATTTGTCGCGTGGTCTTTTGGCTCGTGCGGAGTATTGGCGGCTCAAGAGGGAGTTTGAAGGTTCGCGTCGTGATCTTGATGAGGCTTATGGTGTTGCGGTGCGGTGCGGGATGCGGCTACATGAGGTTGATTGTTATATCGGGTATTGGCGATTGTATGTGGATATGGGAGAAGAAGAAAAGGGCCAGGAGTATCGCGTTAAGGCCAAGGGGCTGATAAAGGAGACAGGGTATCTTCGTCGTCTTGAGGATGTTAAAAGTTAAAAAGTAGTAAGTTGTAAGAGTTAAGAGGTAAGTTATGGATGTTACTCTTAGGATACGGCGTTTTGATCCGCAGGTCGATAGGGCTCCGCGGTTTGAGGATTTTGAGGTTTTTGTTGAGCCTACTGACCGGCTGCTTGAGGTTCTTATGTTTGTGAAGCGCAATATTGATGGGACGTTGAATTTTCGTAAGAGTTGTGCTCATGGGGTATGCGGCTCGGATGGTATGACTGTTAATGGTGTTGAGAGGCTTGCTTGTAAGACTTTGATTCAGGATGTTATCGACGAGCAGTGCAGCATAATAACAATCGAGCCATTGAAGTCACTGCCGGTACAGCGTGATTTAATGGTCGATTACTCACGGTTCTTCGAGGTCTATCGTTTGGTGAAACCTTATCTGTTTCCCATCAGTCAACCGCAGCGAGGTGAGATAATTCAGAGCCCCGCTGAACGCAGCAAATATGACGATCCGACTAAGTGCATTCTTTGCGCGGCGTGTTATGCGTCATGTCCGGTGATTAGGGAAAAAGATCCTGATTTCATCGGGCCGGCTGCGGTCGTGCAGGCTGCTCGTTTTGTATTCGACAGCAGGGATGAGGGTATTGGTCCTCGTCTTGATGTTTTAGATGACGAGCATGGAGTGTGGCCTTGTGAGAATCATTTTAATTGTACCCGTGTGTGCCCGCGGGGGATAAAGGTGACTAAAAATATTAATATGACAAAGCGTGCCATTAAGACATTCAAGGAGCAGAGCCATCAAGATACATGAGTACCAGGGGCGTGAATTACTGAGCCAATATAGCATCGACGTACCTGAAGGTTTCCTTGCGGGTAACGCGGAAGAAGCCGTTGCGGCTGCTGCGAGATGGGAATATAACGCGGTGATCAAAGGTCAGGTACTGACTGGCGGTCGCGGCAAGGCCGGTGCAATCAAAGTAGTATCTTCAAAAGAAAGCGCTCTATCGGCTGCTCGTGAGATTCTTGCACTTTCTGTTAAAGGTTTTGATGTTCGCAAGGTATTAGTTACGGAAAAACTGGATATACGTTTGGAATATTATATTGCAGTTACGGTTGACCGTGACGCTAAATCAATTGTGCTTATTCTCAGCCAGGCCGGGGGTATGGATATAGAAGAGATCGCCGCGCGGCAGCCCGAGAAGATTCGACGCTATAATCTTACCGGTTCTAAAGATGCTGATGCGACAGAGTCTCTGAGGGAATGGTTAAGTGAATCTTTTTCGGATGCTCAACTGACCGAGCAGGCCGTTTCTATTGCGCAAAATATGTATCGTCTCTTTCTTGAGAAAGACTGCTCGCTTGTCGAGATTAATCCTTTGGCGCTGACCGATCAAAATATTTTGATAGCTGCTGATGCTAAAATTGTCTTCGACGATAGCGGTTTGTTCAGGCATCCGGAGATCGCCTTGTTGCAGAATCCCGAAGAATATACCTCAGATGAAATTGAGGCCAGGCAGGGCGGTTTGAGCTTTGTCAGTCTTTCGGGTGAGATAGGTTGTATGGTAAACGGTGCGGGTTTGGCTATGGCTACCATGGACGGTATAAAACTGGCGGGTAGTACCGCGGCCAACTTTCTGGATGTGGGGGGGAGTTCGAATCCGCAAAAGGCATTAAATGCCATGCGCATACTTCTTAAAAATAAAAATCTCAAGGTTATCCTGATTAATATCTTCGGCGGGATCACTCGTTGCGATGATGTTGCGCAGGGTATCCTTATGGCAAGGGAGCAGCTTGATATCAGTGTGCCTATCGTTATCCGGCTTATCGGTACTAATGAAGAGAAGGGCCGCGGCATATTGCAGCAGGCCGGTTTTATTGTCGCACGCAGCATGACCGGTGCCATTGAAGAGGCTGTTAAACTCGCAAAGTCAGGAGCAAAACCGTGAGCATTCTGGTTGACGAAAATACCAAAGTTATTGTCCAGGGTATAACCGGACGCGACGGTTCCTTTCACGCCCGGGCAATGGGCGAGTATGGAACCAAGGTCGTCGGTGGTGTTACTCCGGGCAAAGGGGGACAAAAAGTTGGAACATTGCCAGTTTTTAATACGGTCCGTGAAGCCGTTGAACAAACCGGTGCAAATTGTTCGGTAATATTCGTTCCGGCTGCCTATGCTTCGGGCGCGATTCGTGAGGCCGCTGACGGTGGGATTTCGCTTGTTGTTTGTATAACCGAGGGGATACCGGTTCTTGATGTGGTCGATCTTTATGGGCATTTGAAGGAAAAACAGGTTCGTCTGATCGGGCCTAACTGCCCGGGTATAATCTCACCGGGTAAATGCAAGGTTGGTATTATGCCCGGTCATATTCACAAAGCCGGTGGTGTTGGTGTTATCTCCCGGAGCGGGACTCTTACTTATGAAGTTGTATATGGTCTTACGGAAAAGGGCCTGGGCCAGTCGAGTTGCATTGGTATTGGCGGTGACCCTGTCGTCGGTACGGGATTTATCGATTTGCTGGAGATGTTCGAGAATGACAATCAGACCGAAGCGATTGTGCTAATCGGTGAGATTGGCGGTCGGGAAGAAGAAAAGGCCGCTGGATTTATCAAGACCTCCGTTAGTAAAAAAGTGGTCGCTTTCATATCCGGAAGGACTGCTCCTGCTGGCAAACGCATGGGCCATGCCGGCGCGATTATATCGGCAGGTATGGGAGGAGCGGAGTCGAAGGTAAATGCCCTTGAGAGTGCGGGTGTTGTCGTTGTTGACAGGCCCGATCAGATAGGCGATGTGCTATGAAAGCTCAGCGGTTTAATGAGTTTTAAGATTGCTGTGATTTAAGGATACTGGTAAGATATGATCTGTGGATGCCAATGTTTTGTTGATCCTGGATGTTAGTTGAAAATGGAAAATCTAAACTACATCGAAAAGCTTTACAGTGAATGGGAGAAAGACCCAAGCTCTGTTGATTCGCAGTGGGATACATACTTTCGCAAGGCTTCGGAAGAAAAAGCTCCTGAGCCTGCGGTAGTTCCATCGGCTGGTTCCGGTGACATGGCTTACCGTCAAAGCCGGGTCGATAGTATGCTCTGGGCCTATCGTGATATTGGGTACCTCTATGCTAAACTGAATCCATTGGGTGGTGACTATGGTCCGGAGCATGATTATCTTAATCGAAATGGTGTCGGGGTCTATGAAAAGCTGACCCTGGATCAATTCGGGCTTTCCCAGAGTGATCTTGATACAGTTTTTTTCGCGGGCAGTTCGATGAAGCCCAAACGTGCGACGCTTAGGGAAATTGTAGCTGCGTTTCGCGAGACGTACTGTGGTTCGATTGGTGTGGAATTTCTGCATATCCAGGACAAACGAATCCGGAATTGGCTTATCGAAAAAATGGAATCAAGCCGGAATCAGCCTTCGTTGGATAAGGATAAGAAACGAATCATTTTAGAGGACCTGTTGCGAACCGAATCGCTGGAACATATGCTTGCCCGGGCGTTTGTAGGTCAAAAGCGTTTCTCGCTCGAGGGTTCTGAATCGATCATTCCCGGACTGCACTTTTTAGTCGATAGCGCCGGTGATTATGGTATTGAAGATTACGTCATCGGGACCGCTCACCGTGGGAGGCTTGCGATTCTAAATACAATCCTGCACATGAGTCCGGAAGAAATGTTCTCCACGTTCGAGGAGAGTATTGGCCCCGGGATGTACGGAGGCGGTGGTGATGTAAAATACCATATCGGTTACGAGACCGATCACGTCCTCGATAACGGCGGGACCGCGCATATCAGTATGTGTGCCAACGCAAGTCACCTTGAATCGATTGATGCTGTCGTTCTGGGAAAGGCCCGCGCCCTGCAGGACAAGAAACATGACCACGAGAGAAAACGAGTCCTTCCGATACTGCTACATGGTGACGCGGCATTTTCAGGCCAGGGTGTCGTTGCTGAGATACTTAATCTCTCGCGATTAGAAGGCTATGCCACAGGCGGGACGATTCATATCGTCATTAATAACCAGATAGGCTTTACCACTGCGTCGCGCGATGCTCGCTCGTCTTTGTTTCCAACAGATGTTGCAAAGGGTCTTCCGATACCGATCTTTCACGTCAATGGTGACGACCCGGAAGCGCTGGTCTATGTTTCCGATCTGGCCTTGCAGTTTCGCCAGAGGTTCGGAACGGATTGCGTGATAGATGTCTTTTGCTATCGAAGGCACGGGCACAATGAGGCCGATGAGCCGTCCTTTACGCATCCGTATATGTACAAGATTATTAAAGATCATCCGAGTGTTGCTACAACTTATGGCGAGCATTGTGCCCGGAACTCGGTTGCAGACAAAGAAGCGCAGGATGCGATCAGCCAGGAGTATATCGATTCACTAAAGCAGGCTTTGGAACATGCCAGGGCTGAGCCGGTCGCTCGAATAAGCACCAGCCAGGGTCCCGACTGGGCATCTTTGAGCAGACAATACTCTCACGAACAGGTTGATACGGGTGTCTGTGAGACTGTGCTGCGGCGTATTGCAAAACATATTACGACGGTTCCGGAAGATTTTCATATGCATGGGGGTCTTGCACGTATAATGGCACGCAAGTACAAGGCCTTTGAGCAGGATTCCCGTGTCGATTGGTCACTGGCTGAAGCACTCGCTTTCGGTTCGCTTTTGCTCGAAGGTGTTCCGGTACGTCTTAGCGGTGAAGATTGCGTGCGCGGAACATTTTCTCAGAGACATCTTAGATGGTGGGACAGTCAAACAGATCAACCGCGTCCCTATACTCCTTTGTGTACCCTTGACAGGGAGCAGGCCCAGCTATCGGCATTTGACAGCCCGCTATCGGAATACTCTGTTCTTGGTTTCGAGTACGGCTATTCGCTTGCGAGTCCGAATGCGCTTGTTGCCTGGGAAGCGCAGTTCGGTGATTTTGCCAACGGTGCGCAGGTGATTATCGATAACTATATCGCATCGGCAGAGAGTAAATGGGACCGGGCCAGCGGAGTTGTGTTGCTGCTGCCGCACGGATCTGAGGGACAGGGGCCGGATCATTCCAGTGCGGATTTAGAGCGATTTCTGCAAATGGCCGCTGATGAGAATATACAGGTTTGTAATTTAACTACACCGGCTCAGTACTTCCATGTGCTACGGCGGCAGGTGAAGGTAAACTTTCGGAAGCCGCTGGTCATTATGACGCCCAAGAGTTTGCTTCGCCATCCCAAGGCAGTTTCGGGTATTGCGGATTTTGTTGAAGGGGTTTTTCGGGGAGTGTTGGATGATTCTTTGGATGTTGGTCAGGTTGATCGGATATTGTTGTGCTCGGGGAAGGTTTATTATGATTTGCTTGCTCGGCGCGAAACAACCGGGCAAACAAATACGGCACTGATTCGAGTTGAGCAACTGTACCCGTTTCCTGACCAAGCGATTGGGGCTTGTCTGGCCAAATACAGTAATGCTAAACGCATTACCTGGATTCAGGAGGAACCGAGAAATGGCGGGGCTTGGACTTTTATTCGTGAGAAGTTCTGCAAATATTTTCCGAATATCGATCTGAATTATCTTGGAAGAGATGAAAGCTCAAGCAATGCCACCGGTTCGTTCAAGCAGTTCCAGCAGGAGCAGAAGAAACTCATTGAAGAGGCAATCGATGTGCCTGAGACTTAACATGCTGTTAATACAAGGGGACGTTTAATATGAAACAAGAGATTCAGGTTCCGTCGGTTGGCGAGTCGATTACTACCGGTATCATTGTGTCCTGGATAAAAGCTAGCGGCGATCAGGTCCGGGAAGGTGACATGCTCTTCGAATTGGAAACCGAAAAAGCTGTTCTTGAAATTCCATCGGTCGGCGATGGGATTCTTGAGATACTCGTTGAAGCGGGAACAGAAATAAAGATCGGACAAACGGTGGCAATGCTGAGTGAGTCGGAAGTTTCGTCAAAGCCCTCGGTACCCGAAACACATGAGCCCGGGGCTGTAGAAGATATTGGTAGTACCGCATCGGTTCTGTCTCCGGCGGTTCGGAGGGTTATTACCGAGAACAACCTTGATCCCGAAAAAATCCGTGGTACCGGCAAAGGCGGTCGCATTACAAAAGAAGATGCTCTCGATGCTGCTCAACAGAAGATAGAGCCTGTCGGACTAACCGAACAGATTATCGAGACCGAATCGGCGACACCTTTTCAGATGCAGTCTGTAGCACCTTCTGATGAGGCCGTGGAAGGAGTTCGTCATACAAAAAGAGTTCCGATGTCCGGAATACGAAAGAGGATTGCCAAGCGGCTGGTTCAGGCTACCCAGAACGCGGCATATCTGACCACGTTTAACGAAATCGACATGCAGAAAGTCATCGATATCAGGACCCACTATAAAGAACAGTTTCAGAAAGAGCATGGGATTAAAATAGGATTCATGTCGTTCTTTGTAAAGGCTTGCTGTCAGTCGCTCAAGGAGTTTCCGGCGGTCAATTCGCAGATCGACGGTGACGACATAATTTATAAATATTTCTACGATATCGGCGTGGCAATTTCTATAGATCAGGGTCTGATGGTTCCGATTATTCGCGAGGCTGATAAACGTCACTTTGCCGACATCGAAGCGGCCATCGCTTCACTCGCCCAGCGTGCCAGGGACAAAAAGCTGATGCCGGACGAGTTGGCTGGGGGAACATTTACTATTACCAATGGCGGAGTTTTCGGCTCGATGCTATCGACGCCGATCCCGGCTTATCCGCAGACGGCGATTCTCGGTATGCATGCGATCAAGAAACGGCCTATTGTTGTAGAAGATCAGATTGTGATACATCCGATGATGTATGTGGCGCTGACATATGACCATCGTGTGATAGATGGTCGTGAGGCGGTAAGCTTTCTGGCGAGGGTAAAGGAATTTATCGAGCAGCCTGACATGCTGTTGCTGGAAATGTAACTGAAGTCATGGGAAGGGTAAAGAATGAATCCTGATACTAAATTTGATGTTGTAGTTATTGGCTCTGGTCCGGGTGGTTATGTAGCTGCGATCAGGGGCGCTCAATTGGGACTGCGGACAGCTATTGTTGAAAAGGATGATACTTTTGGTGGTACATGTCTGAACGTCGGATGTATTCCTTCAAAGGCATTACTTGACTCGAGTCACCGTTTCATGGAAATATCGCAAAATGCGGCCGATCACGGTATTGTCACCGAAAACGTTCGTCTGGATTTGGCGACGATGATGAGCCGAAAAGATAAGATCGTCGGTACGCTTTGCTCGGGTGTCGGGGCTTTGTTAAAGGCCAACAAGGTTGCGACATTTGGGGGTGAAGGCTCGGTTCGCTCGGCCAAAGAGATAGCGATTAGACAAAAGTCCGGTGACACGCAGATGCTGACTACAGATAATATTATACTTGCCACAGGCAGTGTACCGGCGGCACTTGGGGATTTGGCTTTCGATCATAACCTGGTTGTTGATTCGACCGATGCGCTTTGCTTTGAAACCGTTCCGGATAAGTTGATCGTTGTTGGCGGCGGTGCGGTGGGGCTCGAATTGGCCAGTGTTTGGGCCAGGCTCGGGGCAAAAGTAACTGTTGTCGAGCTAATGGACCAGTTGCTTCCCGGCTGTGACAGTCAGGTCAGCCGTTTGCTGGAGCGTGTTCTCTCAAAGCAGGGTATAAATATACTCCTGGAATCGTCGGTCACGCAATGCAGTAAAAATCAGGATAGCGCCACGGTGACGGTCGAGTCCAGGAAAAATGGAAAGACCGAATTGATTGGGGATAAGGTCCTTGTAGCGGTAGGGCGTCGGCCTTTTATAGAAGGGCTTGGACTCGAAGATGTTGGCGTAACCACTGAAGAAAAGTCAGGTTGTGTCCTGGTTGACGAAATGTTTATGACTAACGTCGAGGGGATCTATGCTATCGGTGATGTTATCACCGGACCGATGCTGGCGCATAAAGCGCAGGCCGAAGGGATAGCCGTTGCCGAAATCATTTCCGGCAAGCCGGGACAGGTTAACTATAATACCATCCCGGCAATAGTTTATACCGAACCCGAAGTAGCCGTTGTTGGAAAAACGCAGGAACAATTAGAGCAGGCAAAAGTGGAATATAAATCGGGCATCTTTCATTTTAAGCATAATGGCCGTGCGCTGTCAGCCGGTAGCACAGAAGGTTTTGTCAAGATACTGGCAGACAAAAATACCGACCGTGTTCTGGGTGTGCACATGATAGGTCCGTGGGTATCGGATCTTATTGCCGAGGCCGTAACGGTCATGGAATTTGGGGGTAGTGCCGAAGATATTGCTTTGACCGTTCATTCGCATCCGACACTATCTGAGGTGGTTATGGAAGCGGCTATGGATGCGGATAATCGTTCGATTCATTCTGTACCGAAAACAAAGACATAAAAATAATTTAACAGGAGAAAGTCATGGCAGAGACAGACTATGCAAAAGGACTCGAAGGTGTTATAGCGGCAGAATCTCAAATTTGTCAAATCGACGGAGCCATTGGGAAGCTTTATTATCGAGGCTATTCAATTGAAGATCTGGCAAAACATTCCTCCTTTGAAGAAACTACTTATCTTTTGCTGTTCGAGCAATTGCCTATGCCAGAGCAGTTGGCGGACTTTACAACAAGTATGCGCAAATGCCGCGATCTTCCCGAGGCGGTGCAGCAGATGATTCGCAATTTCCCGTCGCAGGGCTCGCCAATGGAATTGCTGCAATCGGTCATCTCTTACTTGAGCGGTACTGTTGAACATCAGATTCAGCATTCGGCGACTTGCAACTGCCGCCGGACACTGCATCAGATCGCCCAGATGACCACGGTACTTGCTACCTATCAGCGTTTTAAAGAAGGTAAAGACTATGTTCAATCGCGTCCGGATCTTTCGCATGGCGCTAACTTCCTCTACCAACTCACAGGAGAAGAACCAACCGCTGAAGAAGGTCAAATCCTTGATACATGTCTGCTGTTGCACGCTGAGCACGGTTTTAACGCATCGACTTTTACCGCGCGTGTTGTGGCATCGACACTTTCGACGTGCTATTGCAGCATCTCTGCGGCGATCGGATCACTTGCAGGCTTTTTGCATGGTGGAGCAAACGAACGGGTGATGAATATGGTAGATCAGATCGGCTCGATAGATAATATTGGTTCCTGGCTCGACGAGACGCTAAGCGCACATGGCAAAGTTATGGGTATGGGACATCGGGTTTATAAGGCCAAAGATCCCCGCGCCGTTGTTGCCGAAGCAATGCTCAAGGACCTGTCCCAAAAGAGAGGCGATCTTCATTTGTACGAGTTCTTAAAAAAGATCGAGGAAAGTTTCCGCGCTCGCATGGAGGCCAAGGGCAAACCTATTTATCCGAATGTTGACTTCTTTTCAGGCGCTGTTTACACAATGCTTGGGATTGAGAGAAACCTGTTTACGCCAATCTTTGCCGCGGCTCGCAGTCCCGGATGGCTCGCACACATTCTCGAACAGAGAAAAGACAACCGTATCTTTAGACCACGCGCGTTGTTTGTCGGTCCCGAACCGAGGGCATATGTAGCAATTGAAAACAGACCCTAATCTTTGAACTCTGAGACGAGGGCGCCGATAGATACCTTTGCGTCACCGAAGAGCATCCTTGTGTTGTCTTTGAAGAAAAGGGGATTGTCCACGCCGGCAAATCCGGGATTTAAAGAGCGTTTGAGAACGATGCATGTTTGGGCGCGGTCCACATTGATTATCGGCATACCCCAAAGCGGACTGTTCTGGTCCTCTCTGGCTGCGGGATTGACGACATCGTTGGCACCTATAACGATGGCAACGTCCACCGTCTCTATGGTGGGATTGACGTCCTGGGGTTCAACGAGCTGTTCGTAAGGTACGTTTGCTTCTGCGAGCAGTACGTTCATGTGTCCGGGCATACGACCGGCGACAGGATGAATGCAATATCTTACCTGGGTGCCGTTTTCTTCGAGTAAATCGGCGAGTTCACGTACAAAATGCTGTGCCTGTGCCGCGGCCATTCCGTATCCGGGTACGAAGACCACGTTGTTCGAGGCTTCAAGGATTAGATATGCGTCTTTTGCACTGATAGATTTGGCCTGGCCTTGATATTTACCGGCTTTGGCAGAAGTGACCGAACCAAAACCGCTGAACAAAACATTAGCGAGCGAACGGTTCATGGCCTTGCACATAATGTTGGTGAGGATTAATCCTGATGCTCCGACTAATGAACCGGACACAATCAGAACGTTATTGCGAATGACAAAACCGGCTGCACATGCGGCAAGACCTGAATAGCTGTTTAACAGACAAATCACTACCGGCATGTCGGCGCCACCGATTCCGATGGTCGAAAGCACACCCAGGGCCAGGGCCAATACAATGGAAACGAGCAATACCAGATATTTAGCGCTGAGACCAAACACAGTGGCCTGATCGAGTTTGTCGCTGCAAAGAAGTGTTGCGAGAATTACTATCGTTAACAGAATGATTGCGTTAATGATGTTCTGTCCTTTGTAGAGAACAGGCTTACCGGTTATGGTTCCGGATAACTTTCCGAATGCTAACAGGCTGCCGGAGAAGGTGACTCCACCGATAAGAATCGTCAGGGAGATCGCGACAATGGTGAACAGATCAGTGCCTCCGGTGGACCACGATCCATGAAATTCCGACCACCCGACCAGCAGACTCGCCAGACCCCCGAAGCCATTGAACAGGCCAACCATTTCGGGCATGGATGTCATCTTTACTAATCGTGCCGCAAACGCACCGATAATTGTTCCGGTTCCGGCTCCGAAGATTATCCATATCCATTTGATTTCGGTCATCGCTGTGAGTGTTGTTAATATCGCTATGAGCATACCGACGGAAGAGACGAAATTGCCTTTTCGAGCAGTGGCAGGGGAGCTTAGCATCTTTAGCCCGAAGACAAAGAGTATCGATGCCCCAATGTAACAAAAGCCTCTGATTAGTTGCGGGTTCACTTCTTTAGGCCCTTTCTGGTTTTGCTCTTGAACATCTCAAGCATGCGGTCGGTGACAAGGTATCCTCCGACAACATTTATCATGGCAAGTGTTACGGCCAGTGTTGCAAGTACCGTCACGATGATATCACTTCCCGGGCGTCCTGAAGCAATAAGGGCTCCGACGATAGTGATTCCTGAGATGGCGTTCGAGCCCGACATTAGCGGCGTGTGTAATTGTGAAGGAACTTTGGCGATCAACTCGGCGCCAAGGAGCATCGCCAGTACGAATACAAAGAATAACAACGCCAATATATTCATAATCGATTTCCTTTATCCAATCGCTTCTTTGATACTCGAATTTACAATCTCGCCTTGGTGTGTAATCAAACAAGCCTGGATGATTTCATCTTCACGGTTGAGCACAAATTGCCCGGTCTCGGTGTCCCAGAAGTGTTCTACGAAATTGTACAGGTTACTCGAAAACATCCGGCTGGCCGTTACCGGGACACGGCGTTCCAGTTCGATTAATCCGATGATCGTCACACCGTTGCGCTCTACATCTTTGCCCGGTTCTGAGGATTCTACGTTACCGCCGGATCCGACTGCGAGATCGACAACGAGGCTGCCCGGTTTCATGGCGTCCACCATTTCATCGGTTACAATCACAGGTGCCTTTTTCCCGAAGACCCTGGCTGTGGTTATGACGATGTCGGAATCTGCGCAGTGTTTTGTGAGGGCTTGCTGCTGCTGTAGCAATTGTTCCTCTGTGAGTTGTTTTGCGTAGCCGTTTTTGGTTTGCCCGCTTGGGGGTATGTCCACTTTGACGGGTCTGGCACCTAACGAAAGGATTTGCTCTTTGGCTTCTGGTCGCACGTCAAAGCCGTAAACTCTCGCTCCTAAACGTTTTGCCGTGGCGATGGCCTGCAAACCGGCGACACCGGCACCGATAACAAAAACACGTGCTGGCGAAATTGTTCCCGAAGGTGTCATCATCATGGGCAGGATTATATTCTGACGCTCGGCTGCCAGTATAACCGCGACATAACCTGCAAGATTGGCCTGTGAACTTAGCACGTCCATCTTTTGTGCGATGGTCGTTCGGGGTATCATCTCGAGGCTGATTGCGCTTACGTTTCGGGCGGCAAACTCTTTTACAATATCCGTTCTATCGAAAGGGTCCATATAGCTGATATGAATGCATCCCTGGGGGAGCTGTCGGATTTGTTCGATGGCGGGGACACTCATTCGTAAGACCATGTCCGCTTGTGACAGCGATGCTTTGGGTTTGTCGGAAACGACCGCTCCGGCTTTTTCGTATTCCCGGTCCTGGATGTTGATAGATTCGCCGATTCCGGATTCGACTTCTACTTGTGCGCCGAGTTTGACCAATTTAGCTGCATCGACAGGCAGCAATGGAGCACGAGTCTCTTGCGGGTCCTTTTCACGCCGGATAAACAGTTTCATTTGTACTCCTTACCATCGGCAAAGAAGAAACTTCTAATGCATCCCAAGCGGCAGATACTCTGCTTATGGATACCATTTTCTACAGAAAAGAATAAATCCGATATCGTCACATGTCAAGCGCAAAGCGTAATCCGAAGCGTTCCTCAAAATGCAATTATTGGCAGATGGATCTGTAAGAATATGCTTGTTTTTTAGCAGTGTTTTGGGTACTTTTTCTGTGTTGACCTTCAACTTAAATAAGCGAGCCGATATTATGGATACCAACGTTATTATTGCCAACCAGAGAGCAAATTGGGGGCAGAGTCAGTCCCGGATTCGCCATGTGCTTGCTTTTTTGAGTGAAGAAAAGTTTCCTTTTTCCTTGTTCACGACTGAGCACCCGGGCCATGCAAGAGAACTGGCAATAAATGCAACGGCTCAAAACGCTAAGACGATTATTGTTCTCGGAGGAGATGGGACCGTAAACGAGGTTCTCAACGGTATTCTGATTACAAGTTGTGAACAGCTACCGCGTGTCGGTATTATTCCATTAGGTTCATCCAATGATTTTTCTAAAAGTCTGGCAATACCCCAGCGATTGCGGCAGGCATGTGAGGCAATCATAAATGGCAAGACCAGGGACATAGATATCGGTCAGGGCGGTTTACATTATTTTTGCATGGCATCGTGCATTGGTCTTTTTTCAAATATTGCGGCCCAAAGCTCTCGCCTCAAGGGCATGAAAGGTTCCCTTCGGTATATGGCTGCGGCATTGAAAGTTATCCGGCAAATGCCACCCGGATGGGAAATGAAGATTACGACGGATACAGAAACATTTCAGGGTGTTTATGGCAACCTTCTGGTAAGCAATATACCCAGATTCGGCGGCTTAACAATGATTGCCGGTGCCCAACCGGACGATGGTATCCTGGACTGTATGTTGATCGAAATACCTGATAAACGCCAGGCTCTGAATCTGGCGGTCTTAGCGGCCAGAGGGGGGCTTGAGCATCATAAAAATGTCACCATGTTTAAGGCCAAATCACTGTCAATTTCTTTGGATCGGCCTGCACTTCTTTGTAATGACGGTGAAGTTCATACGGACCCGATCAAAGAGATTGAGTACCGCGTACTACCTGGGAAGCTGCAAATAATCTGTTAACGTTTCGGACCGTATATATGTGAGCCGTGTCGTCGGTAACTATTAGCATGACGTTGTTTCGGTTAGTTTGGGTCCTGCTCCTTCTTGCCACCCAAAAGCCCCTTGAGACCCTCCGTGATGTCCTTGCCGATATCCTTGCCCTCTTTTAATACATCACCACCGATGTCTGTGCTGCCTTTAAGTAGTTTCTCTCCACCTTTTATAAAGGCATCAGGCAATTTTTTCACACGCTTTAATTCATTTATCATAGGACCGACGATATTATCCGGAAGAATACCAAGTCCCTGTTCGGATATGCCCTCGGCAATCGCGACAAAAACTTTGCCAATCAGCATCCTGGTATCCACCTTCTGGTCGCTTCCCAGGTTGGCCATCTTTATAGGTTTTAGTTTCAACGGGATAGTATCAAACTTTCCGGGAACTACAGACAGAAGCTTTACTTTGACCACAACATTTGATATCTCAAGATTGTCAACGATTACACGCTTGCCTGAAGGCTCCTCGGTCTGCTGCTTTTTCTTCGATGGAAGAGACTTCATTATTTCCTGCAAATTGTTAGTTGTAAGCCCTTTTTGCTCGATCACAAGCTCCATACCATCGAGACGAATGTCCCTTACACGCACTGTATCACTTAACAAAGAACGAGTATTGACACTTATCCTTATGTCATTTAGTACGAGCAAGTGCTCATGCTTATAACCCGAAGGATTATCTATCACCAGGTTACGAAAACCAATTTTGCCGGCAAGAATAGACAGATCCACTTTTTCGACGCGCACACCAACCCTAAGCGCAGAAGTCCCTGCCGTTTCGATCGCAATCTTCAACGCCCGGTCTGCAAATAGACGAACCAGAATAACCACACCCAACACAAGGACCAAACCAACTATCAATACAATCCGCAGTATTTTAAGTGACTTTTTCATGCCCAGTTCCCTTTTCAATAATACAAACCAGTGCCGCTATCGACCTTAGCAAAGCCAACAGACTTAAACGACTACCAACACGATATACGCACTACAATATACGAAATACGAATTAAGTTTTCAAACCCGAAACATCCCCACCCATTGCCTCAAGCTTGTCGTAATAAACAGTAAATCGCTCCAGAAGATCACTCACAGAATCCGTCAACGTCTTAATCTCACTCTGCAATCCCTTGGCCTCGTCACCTAATTGCTGGGCAAGTGGAATCTGCTTGAGCTGATCGGTAAGTTTCTTAATCTCACTTTCTTTGGCCAGCATTGCCTCTTTGTAAGACAACGCCATTGCACGAAGAGCGCTTACATCCATCTTCTCGGCCTCGGCCTTGACCTCGGCGACAGGCTTACTCGCATCAACCTTGGCCGAACTGCTCTTCTTACCACAGCCAAAAAACACCAATAAACTCACCAACACAACAAAAATTACAATTCGTTCATACGCCTTCATTTTCTGCCCCTTTCAAAAAAAAATAATCCTTCACTTTACTACACCGTCTGAAACAACACTATCCTTTATATGAATATCCCGCTGAGGATAAGGTATCGATATTCCATTCTCTTCCAAAGCAACCTTAACCTTAGCCGTTATATCGAAATATACGTCCCAGTAATCAGAAGGTTTGACCCACGGACGAACAACAAAATTAACACTACTATCACCAAGCTCGGATACCGCCACAGTCACCGCCGGATCCTCTAAAATCCGATCATCCGCCGCAAGAACACCCTCAATCACCTCCCTGGTCTTCTTCAGGTCATCGTCATAAGAAACGCCTATCACCAGATCAACACGCCTGTTCTCATTCGCCGTATAATTCTTGATATTCCCGCCCGTAATCTGACCGTTGGGTATAATCACTCGAACATTGTCCGGCGTATTAACGACCGTGGTAAAAATCTGAATCTCCTCGACCTTTCCAAGAACGCCCGCAGCCTCTATCAAGTCACCGACCTTAAATGGATGAAATATTATCATCAAAAACCCGGAAGCAAAATTTGCCAGCGAACCCTGCAGAGCCAATCCAACCGCCAGCGCAGCCGCTCCCATCACAACCGCGAACTGCGTCGTCTCAAAACCCAGTCGCTCCAGTGTCGCTATAACTACAAATACCAGCAACGCTATGTTAGCAACATTCTTCGCAAACTTCGCAAGTGTCGCCTCGGCCTTCGATTTGATCAGCGCCTTCTCCAACAATTGTGACAGAAACCGAGCAAGCCACTTTCCGACAAAGAAAATTAAAATCGCACCCAATACCTGCAAACCGTACTCAGTCAGGTATCCATATGTTTTTGTCAGAATTTCTTCTACCATGACTGTCCCCTTAAGAAATCCTTAATTGCATCACCGATATCCATAACAACAAATAGCCGATTCACAATAGAATGGCTCGTCGTCTTCGGGCTTGCCTTGCTATGGCAAGCCTTTGATCTTGACTTTAACCCCACCTCCGACAGGGATCTTCGGGCCAACAGCAATACCCATTATCACGTTCTTTTCCTTATCCATTCGACCGGACTTACTAACGTAAAGTCCCTGCTCACGTAAAATAAGTTTATCGATACGGCCTATCATCCTGACATTACCGGAAGCGACAGCCAAAAAACGTATCCGCCCAAGACGGGCACTGCGTTTCAAATGTTTCTGCTGTTCATGAATAATCTTCCGATTCAATGCCGCAAGCTGCATCTGATGTTCCTTACCCAGTGCTTTGCCCTTACCGACCGCCTTGACCCTACCGGTTTTGCCTTTAACTGTAACCTTAACTTTCGAACCGGCCTTGGAACCTTTACCTTTTGCCGCACCGCCAGCTTTATTTCGGTCCTTACCTGCTGTTTTGGCCCTGACTGGTTTGGCATCGGAAACTTTCGCACTTTCTCTGGTGCCGCCCCGGCTCTTTTGTTCGACCCTGCTCTTACGACCTCCGCCACCTGCACCACGACTACCGCCGCCACCGCCGCCGCCTTTGCCTTTAGCATCAACAAAAACAACAGGTCCAAACAAAAACACAAACGCAACCAAAATTGAAATTATCCGAACTTTCATGACATGTCCTCCCATTCGAGTTGATTGTCCTAACACCATCATTGCAGCACCTCAAATGCATGCAACTAAAACCACAAGTTTTCACGGCATTGCAAAAAACGCCACTTAATGATATTATCGACACAATTAGCTATGACTACAACAATATACATGATCGCTGGGCCACTTTTTTTAATCTCAATCGTGGCCCATATATACGTAAGGATAAGGTTAAACCCTAAAAACGACCCCGAACTCGAAGACTACTACTATGAATTCGAAGATCAGTACCCGCCATACGCAAAATACAACAAATGGCTCAAAATCACCTTTACCGCCATCGTAATAAGCGTACTACTGCTGTTCATCCCACTTGCATTCTGACTGAATAGGTTAACGTTGTGCATAAGAGGATAAGATTTATGCTGAGCAGGATCATACTTGTTTCATTAGCCTTATTAATTGGCATATCTGAAACATTCGCCGCAGAATCGGATGCTGTCTTGAGAGAGAGATTGCTGGGTCCATATAGAGACAGAATAGAACGCATAGTCTTTACCAAGCATTTCGACATGGGCGGCTCGCACTACGCTTATACCGATGCCGTGAGCGACGAAGATACGCTCAATCCCAACGGCCAGGTGAAGGAGTTCAATTACCAGGGCGGATCCAGTTTATGTCTGCTGGAAATTAGTAAAGATTATACCTTCAAGGAGACGACGCTTCTTGAGGATGAAGATGGCGTTTTTCGTGACCCGGACGTCTCTTATGACGGAAAACGTATCCTCTTTTCATGGAAGAAGTCGGCTCGCCAAGACGATTACCACTTGTACGAAATGGATTTTGAGACTCGTCAAATACGCCAGCTTACATCCGGTGCGGGCGTAGCGGACTACGAAGGGATATATCTTCCCGATGGGGACATCATGTTTAGTTCCACTCGGTGCTTTCAAAACGTGGACTGCTGGCACGTTAGCGTGTGCAACATGTTCTTGATGAATAGAGACGCAAAGCAGATGCGCCGTATTGGATTCGACCAGGTGCATACCAACTATCCACAGGTGCACCCGGCAAGCGGATTGGTTACATATACCCGCTGGGAATACAACGACCGAGGTCAGATCTACCCCCAACCTTTATTCCAGATGTACCCAAACGGCGCGCACCAGAGCGAGTATTATGGAAACAATTCGTACTTTCCCACGACAATCCTTCATGCCCGAGGCATTCCGGGGACAGTGAAAGTCCTGGCCGTTCTTAGCGGACACCATACCCACCAGCACGGCAAACTGGCGATTATCGATCCATCCAGAGGACGTCAGGAAACGAGCGGTGTGACCCTTGTTGCTCCGGTTAAGAAACCCCAGGGCATCATAAAGATAGACCGGTACGGTCAAGACGGTGATCAATGGCAATACCCCTATCCTCTTGATGAAGAGAACTACCTGGTGACATTCCGGCCACAGGGGCAGAAACATTTTGGTATCTATTTCATGAATATTAAGGGCGAGCGTGTGCTCCTTGCTTCTGACCCGGGCATTTCCTGCAACCAGGCTGTGCCGCTACAACCGCGTCCTCTTGCCCCTCTGGCCATCTACCCGACAGACTGGAGCAAGAAGACCGGTTCTTACACCATTGAGGACATTTATCAGGGGCCTGGACTAAAAGGTATTGCGCGGGGCACAGTGAAAAAGATCAGGGTTGTGGCGCTGGATTACATGGCCACTGATATCGGTCGAAAGCATGGTCCTTCGACCATCAGCGACCTGGCTGCATGGGATGTAAAAATCGTTCTTGGGGAATCGCAGGTTTACGAAGACGGCTCAGCCGCATTTGAAGTTCCAGCTCGCACGCCCGTGTACTTCCAGGCGATAGATGCCAAAGGACATGTAGTGCAGACGATGCGTTCATGGTCAACACTGATGCCGGGCGAAGTCTTTAGTTGCGTAGGCTGTCACGAGAACAAGAGTGAAACCGTCGCAAATAAGCCGACATCTATGGCCCTAAAGGCCGGCATCAAACCGCTTGATCCGTTCTATGACATAACGGGTAAGGGCTTTAGTTTTCCGAAGATGATCCAGCCGATTCTCGATGCGAAATGCGTACAGTGTCACCAGGGCCCAGATAGCAAATCGCCCGACTTGCGAAGCACACCGGTCTGGGACGAAGATGCACGCAAGTTCTGGAACCAGTCGTACCATATACTTATTTCAAAGGACAGGCCCGGTCCGCCAGCCAATGACACGAACCAGCGACTCGGGATTATCGCAGAGAAATCCAGGTACTTAAACTGGATAGGGCGCTGGTCTGTACCAGTGATGATTCCTCCATACTCCCATGGTTCATCGCTGAGCCCGCTGATCCGGTTGTTAGAGAAAGGGCACGAGAAGGTCAAGATGACGCAGGAAGAAATGGATAAGATTTCATGTTGGATCGACCTTGCACTACCACATTCGGGAGATTGGACCGAAGGCATGACAGATGAAGATAAGGAAATCTACATGACGGTTTACAACAAGCGTCTTGACTGGGAGAAACAGGAGGCCTTGAACATCCAGGAATATATCAAGGCCCAACATTAACTTCGGTACTATCGCCCGGTTTCAATATGGTCACTTTGCACTGAGCCTCCATCGAAAACCTGTCCGCATCGCTGCGTTTACCAACAATGTCCCCCCAGTGATAAGGAACCGCACGCCTGGGCTTGAACTGATCGGCAACCGCCGCGGCCTCATCGGCATCCATAGTATAAGTACCGCCAACAGGCAAAAGCGCAAGATCGATGTCACTAAGGCGTTTCATTTCATCCGTCACGTCAGTATCGCCGGCGTAATAAATCCTCACCCCTGCGATCTCAATTACGAAACCGAGCCAATTATTCGACTTGGGATGAAACTTTTTATTAGGATTATAAGCGGCAACTCCAATGACATTGACATCGCCAACGGTAATACTCTGACCCGGCGAGAGTACATCTCCGATTTTCTCTTCTTCGATCACATCGGACGAAGCTATCAACCGAGTTTCAGGACCAGAGATTTTCGCGATATCTTCGGCCGAGTAATGATCGAAATGACTATGACTTACAAGCACAACCGTCGCGTCATTCTGGACCGAACTCAACTTCCACGGATCGATATACAATACCGTATCGCCACTGCTTATCCGAAAACTCGCATGACCAAGCCACTTCAAATTAACCGACATAGCTGTCTCCTTTCCTGTTTCTTTCTCTCCGGGCGCACTATCTTCATTCTCGCACCCAGATACCCCAGTGACCAACGCCGCAACAAACAAAATCCCGACCAATAACCGCATTGCCTCTTACCAATATATGAATAAATTCTGATTATCAATAATCAATTATATAGTCTCGACAGTCCAAGCCAACAACAAAATTCTCAAACAATTTCCCGCCTCTGGGCCTCTTTTCTAATAGAATATCAAATTGATCTCAAAAACTCAAGGTTTCCAGCTTCATTTTGAAAATATTTCAGCCACAATAATTGTGATTACCGTGTTGTCGGTTTAGGGTATAATGACAGGAGATTAAAGGATCGCTCGCACATCTGCCGAACATCAAAACAGTAGTGGTAAAGCGCGACATTGGCATCAGATCATGGATTACACGTTGGATGTAAAATAATAACCTCTTGTTGTTTTTATGGAGGCTTTAATGGACAAGCTGATACACATGCTCGATGACCTAATTGAACTGGCTCGCGAAGGATCTTCAGCTCTTAGATTCAGCGACAGGGGCAATGAGATGCTAAAAAAGATATATTCAGTTGGTATTTACGCAACCATCCTTGAACTGGCTTCGGATATTTCTTTTCTCATTAAAAGAAAATGTTCGATTAGTTCGCCCATCGTTCTGCGTTCTTTATTCGAAATGTATGTCGAGCTCCTTTATATA
>SDBT01002639.1_pt1 | contig 31522 bp, 25 predicted proteins | sample 2277101 | NCBI WGS metagenome assembly SDBT01 (sample SAMN10404973, study PRJNA504765) | marine sediment metagenome | isolation source: marine sediment core GS10_PC15, 103 cmbsf | place: Arctic Ocean: Southern Knipovich Ridge | collected 2010 | reverse complement strand
AAAAATAAAGTGGCTTTACTTACCAATTAGCTTATTTTTATGTATTTTAAAGAAAAAAAAACAAAAAAAAGTTTTGCGTTGTAGATTTTCAATATTTATTGTTTAATCAAGTAACCATTCTAACTGAAGTTTTCTTAGAGTTTCTTCTGAAGGTTTTCCTGTTTTTTCATCCCACCCAGCTATCTTATAATACATATCTTGGGCTTTTCTAAATTCCTCTTTATTAATACCGGTTCCTTTCCCAGGTCCTTCTGGAAGGGGTTTAAAAACACGTTCTGGCAATTTATCGTCTTCTTTGGTGAATCCTTCTTGGGCATTAAAGTGTCTCATCATATTAATACAGCGTTCTCCAACCTTCAAAAGTTCTTTAATGCTTGTATCCCATCCAATACCGAATTTTATTAAGTCTAATAATTCAGTGGGACCATAGAGCTGCCATGACATACCCCAAGCAAATTGACACAAACCTATTATATCCGTCAGGGAATAAAAGCACTGTCCATCAAACATATAACGAATTTTATTCTCATCTAAAATCTTTGAGTCTGTATAATGACTATATTCGCCAATTAAGCTAAGACGGGGTTTATAGGGTTCACCCGGAATCGCAATCATTGTATCGTGTTCACAAGTTTCATGATCAGCCCCATAAGGGTTTACAGAATAAATAACTCCCAAACCTGGCTTTAGTTGGGGCATATGTGCGGGCAATTCTTGTCCTTTCACACCCATAAATAGAGGAATTGCTTCATCACCTAATTCATCAGCACATCTTTTGCTCCCCATTGCAAGAAAATCTCCGATCCCCTCTCTTTTCCCAATTTTCTCAACTAAGATAGGAAGAATCTCATGATTACCAAATTTTAAATCAAGCCTTTCAGTATTTTTTTTTGCTAATAGCTCTTTTTCATAGCATTCCATGGCAAATGCAATAGTTCCTCCTGTAGAAATTGTATCAAGCCCATACATATTGCATAACTGATTACAAATACAAATAGTCTCTAAATCAGCAACCTTACAGTAGGATCCGAAAGCGGCAAGTGTTTCATACTCAGGGCCACCATACAGTGGATCAACTTTACCAGGGATTTCAATTACCCTTTTGCACCTTACGCCACAAGCATAACAAGTTTCCCTCCCCTTCAAAACTCCTGTCTCTTGCATTTTCCTGCCATCAAAATTACCAGCATTTTCCATATATCCTTCTGAAAAATTTTTTGTTGGAAGAAAACCGATTCTATTATTGGTAAATACAGCACTCGTAGTACCATATACTCCAAAACGATCTCCGAAACGTTTTACTCGTTTTTTTATATTGGATTCTTCAATAAACCTGTTAAAACCCTCTTTATCATAGGGTTTAATTGTTGGTAGCTTTTGAACCACTACAGCTTTCAAATTTTTTGAACCCATTACTGCGCCTGTACCATTTCTCCCATTTGCTCTTGTATTTTTATTAATAATGCATGCGTATCTCACAAGTTTTTCACCAGCAGGACCGATTTGAGCAATTTCAACATTCTGACTTTTAATTTCTTTTCTAATAATCTGCTCAGCTTCACCGGTTACCTTACCCCAAGCATTTTGTGCATCCTTTAATTCAACTTCTTCTTTATTTATATAAAGGTATACTGGAGATTCTGCCTTTCCGCGAAAGATAACAGCATCATAACCATTTGCTTTCAAGTAGACAGGAAAATCTCCACCCGCTTGACTAATCCCACAACAATTCGTTAAAGGACTTTTAGTTGATACTGATAATCGGCTTAACCCGCTTATAGGAAGGCCAGTTATAGGAGATACTGAAAAAATGAGCAGGTTTTCTGGGGAAAATGGATCTATTTTTGGTTTCATGTCCTGCAGCATTAAATAAACTCCTAATGCAGCACCTCCGGGATATAATTGATATATCTCTCCTAGGAGGGTTTTTTTAGTGATTATTTTTTTTGTAAGATCTATATCCAAGATCTTTGCTTCTGGAAATGTAAACATAGTTTCTTCATCTATTATATTATCTTTTTTCTTGAAACACTATTTCTACCTTTTTAGAAATTCCCATTTACTTTCATCCAAAATATTAGGTATTTATAATTATGTCTCTGAAAAATTTAAAGTTGTTCAATACAATGATAATTATTAAATAGGAGAAAAAAAGCAACGAGTAGCCATGGAGTAACCATCTGTTCTGAAAAACTTGTAATTCACAACCTATTCTTTTATCAAATAGTTAACGATGTGGTTCTATACTTCTTAGCTTCTTCAATAATTTCCATTAATTGATCTTCTGGGATTGGTACTAAATCAGCTACGTTAATTCCACTCAATGTAATTATCGCTCTTATAGTATCCGCAAGGTTATTGTAAATTTTTCTTTACCTTTAATCTCTTGTTTTATAACTTCTTTTTAGAAGACTAACTTAAGAAAAGATTAATCATTTAGAATAATATTGTTGAAAAATTCAATATTTTATAGATCTTAAAAAAAAAATTATGATGCGAGCAGCAATAGTTGAAGAAATAGGAAAAATTAGCATAAAAGACGTACCAAAACCTACTCCCGGACATGAAGAGGTTTTGGTAAAAATCTCTACCGTGGGTGTATGCCATTCAGATATACATATGGTGAAAGGTGATTGGGTAAAAGTTCCGACACCATTTCCACTGGGACATGAAGCTATAGGAATAGTAGAAGAATTAGGTCCTGGATCTGAGGATTTTGTGAAGATTGGAGACAGAGTCATACTAGGTTTAGGAGGAACTGCGGGAACATATTGGTGTGGTGCATGTGAACATTGTCTTGCGGGTAAACCTATGCTCTGCGCACATCGGAAGCAACTACAGGGTGTTTTTGGGGAATATTTTGTGGTTTGGGCAAAGGCTTTAGTAATTATACCTGAAGAAATCGAAAATAATGATGTTCCACTAGCTTGTGCGGGGTTAACAGCGTATAGTGCAATCAAAAAGCTTTCGAACTTCGGGATTCATGCAGGGAAAACTATTGCCATAATCGGAGCTGCAGGTGGTCTTGGTCATTATGGAGTTCAGATAGCAAAAGCCTTTGGATATAAAGTCATTGGAGTTGATATTGGTCCTGAAAAATTAGAATTCATAAAAAAAATGGGCGTAGATTTTGTTGTAGATGCAAGTGAAGCGATAAAAACAGTGAGGAAACAATTTAAATTAGGAGTAATTAAGGGAATAAGTGCATGTATAGTATTTGCATCAAAAGTAGCTGGTTTTGAACTCGGTTTACAATTACTTAGGCGTGGAGGAGTATTAGTAGCTGTAGGATTACCCGCTTTAAGTGAAGGTTCATTTTCGGTAAATCCATTTGGTTTTATATTAAGAGGGCTTCATATCACGGGATCTCTTGTTGGAAACATAGAAGAAATGAGAGAATTAGTTAATTTAGCTGCAGATGGTAAAGTAAAAACTCATGTAGGAAGGATCGGGAAACTCTCAGAGATAAATGAAGTTTTAGAGGAACTTGAACAAGGAAAAATAGTTGGAAGAGCTATTCTTGAGATTCAATGAAATAATTATTATATTTTATTTCTTATCTGTAATAACTATATTTCTATTATAAAACATAGTAATCTGATACAAGACAAATAAGATGAATAAAATATGGAAAGAACCAAAATTATTGATACAAAAGCAGGGAAAATTCAGGGCATTAAAGATAAGGGTATAGAGATATTTAAAGGAATACCTTATACCGAAAGAGTGGTAGGTGATTTACGTTTTAAAACCCCTGTTCCCGCTAAGCGATTTCCGGGAGTATTTTTGGCAACTGAATTTGGACCTATTTGTCCTCAAATTATCACTCAAAAATTAACAAGCCCCCCAAACCCACAAAGTGAACCTGATTGTCTTAACTTGAATATTTGGACACCTTCCACTGATCAGGATAAACGTCCAGTAATGGTCTGGATTCACGGTGGGGATTTAGAAGCGGTGACGGACGTTATTACGACGGTACATCCATAGTTAAAAGGGGAAATGTGGTAGTTGTTACGATTAATTACAGACTAAATTTTCTAGGATTTTCTTTTATCCCGAGCATCACTTCAAATGTAGGATTTCTTGATCAAATTACAGCATTGAAGTGGGTTCGTGATAATATAGAAAATTTCGGAGGGGATGCTGACAACGTGACACTTTTTGGTGAAAGTGCTGGTGGTATGTCAGTTTCAACTTTAATGGTAATGCCCGAAGCTAATGATCTTTTCCATCGAGTGATTGCTCAAAGTGGAGCTTGCCATCCTGCGAGTTACAGAGCTTCTGAAGGTAAAGAATTAAGCGAGCGAGTAATTTCGGAAGTGGGGATTCAAAAGGGTGATATCGAAGCACTCCGTAAAATTACCGCATACGAACTCGTTAATGCTGAAGAAAAAGTTTGGGTAGAAAAAGCAGCGAAAACGCCATGGACTTTCGCAATTCCGCCTTACATAGATGGAGAGTATATTCCCGAACACCCTCTGGACTTGATCCGTAAGGGTGCGGCAGGAGAGGTTGATGTGTTAGTTGGGACAAATTTGAATGAATCCATTTCATGGAAACCTGATGATCCCAATTTCAAGGAAGTAAGCGAAAGAGGGATGCATAATTGGATAAAAAAAATTGTGGAATCCCTTGGTCAAAATGCGGATAAAGCAGAAAGCTTAATAAATACATATAGAGAAACAAGGAAAGAAGAAGGATCCCTATCCGCCCAAGCAGTCCTCGATGCATTTTGCACCGATCTTGATTTTCATGTTTCTGCCATTCGAACAGCCGAGGCTCAATCTATACAAAATCCTAATACTTATATGTATTTATTTACATGGCCATCCCCATTAATGGAGGGAAAACTTGGTTCCTTCCACACTTTAGAAATACCCTTTGTATTTGGGATGTTGGATGATCCAATTTGGAGTGAATTTACAGGTGCAGGTAAAGAAGCCAAGAAGCTCAGTGAAAAAATTATGGATTCATGGATAGCTTTTGCTCGAACGGGGAATCCTTCTCACAGTGGTATACCCGAATGGCCTAAATATAACACGGAAAAACGAAGTACAATGATTTTAGGTAAGGAGATAAAAGTAGTTGATGACCCATATGGAAAAGAAAGAATGGTTTGGGATGGAATTATGTAAAATTGGGACAAAATTTAAAAAGATTTCGAGCTTTTCGCGAATGATAAGATTAAACAAAAAATTAGTTGTATATAATTATTTACTACAAAATTGAGTCTAGCTCGTGAACTTCTATTTTAACTAGTTTATTTTTTCCTCCTTCACTAAAACTAAAATATCAGTTTTCCCTAAGATGACAGGTGAAAAACACCATCAGGAGAATTTTTTCCTATATATATATTTTTGAAGACATCAAAATTAATTAGTATCTACGATTAATTTATCTAATAAATCGCTATGATTTAATATTCATATTTAAAAATAATTAAAGTTGAAAAAATAATGGAAAGTAAAGAAGTAGTTATATGCTATGCAAAAAGGACTGCAATTGGTTCTTTTGGAGGATCTCTTTTACCTATTAGGGCAAGTGAATTGTTAAGTTTAATGATAAAAGATTGTGTGAAATCGACTGGAATCGATCCGTCAGTGATATCTGATATCAAAAGTGGCTGCTGCAATGAGTCAAGTGATGAGATGAATGTAGCAAGAGTTGCATCAATAATGGCGGGGATACCAAACGAAGTCCCAGCAATGACTATTAACCGTGTCTGTACTTCTGCAATGGAAGCAGTAAGAGCAGGAATGGTTGATATATTAGCAGGACATGGTGACGTAGTGTTAGCAGGTGGTGTTGAAAGCATGAGCAATATTCCCTACTACATACCATCAGCTCGATTTGGTGCGCGATTGAATAATCAAGAAATGGTATGTGGAATAATGGAAGGATTATACGCGGGAAGTAAGATCTGTGCACCTCAAGATTCATATATAATGGGCATGACAGCGGAATATATTGCCGAAAAGTATGGTATCACTCGTCAAATGCAAGACGAGGCGGCATTGCGTTCCCAGAACAATGCTGAAAAAGCAACTAATGATGGTAGATTTAAAGATGAAATACTACCTGTAGAAGTAAAAACACGCAGGAAAACTTATGTTTTCGAAAAGGACGAACATTTTAGACCCGGTCAATCAATGGAGGCACTTCAAAAATTACGACCAGCATTTAAGAAGGATGGAACGGTTACCGCAGGGAACGCTTCAGGGATAAATGATGGCGCTTGTATTACCTTGTTAACTACAGTTGATAAGGCTCAAGAATTAGGTCTAACTCCGCTCGCCAAAATAAAAACAATTGCGAAAATTGGAAACGATCCTCGTCTAATGGGGATGGGCCCAATGTATAGTGCCCCATTAGCATTGAAACAAGCTGGATTGGAACAAAAAGACATAGATTTAATAGAATGCAATGAAGCCTTTGCCGCTCAATATGTTGCAGTTGCCCAACAATTAAACTGGGATTTTGACATTTGCAATGTTAATGGCTCCGGTATAGGTTTGGGACATCCAGTTGGGTGCACGGGTGCGAGAATAATTGTCACTCTGATTCACGAGATGAAAAGACGAAACATTACCCATGGATTAGCAACCTTATGTGGCGGTGGTGGTGTATCTGAAGCCACAATTGTTGAAAACATCTAAATATTAGCTCTCTTTTCTTTTTTTGGATTTTTTTAGTAGAATAAAATAAAATTTGATTAAAAATACCATTTTTTTCTTTCTAATGATTCGATCTCAAGATCCATCACTTGATTAAATAAATTACGTTCAAGTTCTAATTTATACGATCTAGTAATTCTCCCATCATTTTTCTTATATTCATTTGTTTCTACTGCATAATCAATATCAAAATAATCCTTAATATCATCTATAAAATATTTTGATTTTGAGGCAATCCTAGGCCTAAATCTATTCCCAGCTGTGAGAGATCCATCCCCATCATAAAAACCCAATAAGAAAGCTATTGCATAATTATGGTTTTCAAAACGAGGCATTCTTATTACTCCTGATTTCTTCTCATCATGTCTACTTGCAATCGGAAATCCTTTCGTTACAAGATTTCTTACAAATAGTTCATTAGAAAATATTATTCTAACTAAATAGTAAACTTTATCATCTCTTCGCCGTTTATAAACGGTTACTTTATAGGGATTCATTTGAATGGCATTGATAAATCTTTTAATCAATATCATATCTTTAACATTAATTTCTACTACAAAATTATAAAATTGATTACTATTTCTATATGATACTACTACCGAACCCTCTGCAAATAGCCAACCAAGCCAATATGACTTTTCTAAAGAATCAATAGTTTTAAAATAGTTCAAGTTGATTTGTGGATCTGTTTTGAAGATCTGCATCCTATTACTCAGGGGAAGGGAATTTTCAAGATATCGATCAAAAATTTCTACTAATTTTTGATTAAAATATCCTGCATTTTCCAACTTTTCTTTCCAATCACTTATCAAATCTATTCCATATAGTAATGTTGGATTTTTTCTTGCATCTTGTATTTTTTTATTTATATATCCTTCACCGTGACCTAAAAATCTCGAAAGTGCTACTTTAGTTTCGAGTGGGGAGAATTTTACAAAATCTTCTAGGAAATTTAATGTGTAATACTTAATTAGTTTATTTCTATCGGCCCAATTTTTTATATTTCGTTTCCGATTATCAAATATGTCCATAATTTCCTATTATTTTAAGCTTTTTTAAGATTATAATCATTAAAACAATTAGGGGGGACTAGAATCTTTAATTTAACCACTAATGTAGATTCTAAGTATGCAATTCTTTATTTAATACTCTGTTCAATAATAGAAAATATTTAATTTCCTATTTCTTTTTTATTTCAAATTCTAATTGGTATTCTGATTAAGAATAAAATTTATGATATCTCATATCTTAGAAGAAAATATATTATTATTTTAAATTTTAAATGTGAACTCAAATGAAGTATAGAAAAATGGGATTATTAGATTGGGAAGTATCAGCATTAGGGTTTGGATGCATGAGATTTCCTACTAAGAAAGATAATGGAAATAAAGTGATTGATGAAGAAGTAGCTATAAAGATGATTAGATATGCTATTGATAATGGTGTAAATTATTTTGATACAGCTTTTCCGTATCATAATGAAACAAGTGAAATTTTAGTTGGCAAAGCATTAAAGGACGGGTACCGTGAAAAAATTAAGTTAGTTACCAAACTTCCAATGTGGTCGGTAAATAAAAGGGAAGATTTTGATAAATTCCTTAATACTCAATTGGAGAAATTACAAACTAATTATGTGGATATTTATCTATTTCATGGATTAAATAAACAAACTTTTGAATTAGTTAAAAAATATGAATTTATAAAGAAAATGGAAGAAGCGAAAGCCGCAGGAAAAATTAGACATATAGGATTTTCCTTCCATGACTCTTATGATGTCTTTAAAGAAATTATTGATTTTTATAACTGGGATATGGCTCAAATTCAATGGAATTTTGTTGATCATAATACACAAGCAACGACAAAAGGTTTAGAATATGCAGCAAGTAAGGGGATAGCAATCGTAGTAATGGAACCTATTAAAGGAGGATTTTTATCAAATACAACAAAAGAAATTGACCTTATTATAGAGAATGCACCTATTAAAAGATCAGCAGCGAGTTGGGCGCTACAATATGTATGGAACCATCCCGGAGTCTCAGTTGCTTTGTCTGGAATGAGTACATTAGACCATGTAAAAGAGAATATAGAAAGTGCTAATAAATCAGGAATCAATTCTCTTAGTCCAGAAGAGTTAAAAATTATCTCTGATATGGCAATCCGATTTAAGACAAAGTCTGTAATTCCTTGTACTCTTTGCTATTATTGCCAACCTTGTCCATCAGGTGTTAATATACCTAAAATTTTTGGAATGTTAAATGAACTCCTTTGGATAGAAAATCGTGATGAGTTTATTAAATATTATGATTATTTTGCAAAAACTAAAGAAGAACTAAATGCAAGCAGAGATAATGGAAATGCTGCTCTATGTGTTCAATGTGGTGAGTGTCTTGAGAAATGTCCTCAGATGATTAATATTCCTTATGAATTAGAAAAAGTACATTTAGTTTTAGGAGAAGGCCAAGAATTCTCGAAAGTTTTTAAACTTTTTTTAAGAGGTCCTAAATTTGTAGAAAAAGAAGCTTTTCAGATAGTGGGAATCGAAGACGTTAATAAAAGAGAAAAACTAAATATACCTCAATTATGGGCGAAATTTCCAGAAATAATTTCAAAAGTTCCCTATAGAGATGCGTCTCATGGATTAGGAATTAACGCAACTACAAAGGAATTGCATGAAATAGGCGAGGATCGTTATATCGTAGCACATGAAGTATGGAAAGTTGAAGATTTACCTGAAGGCTTAATATGTGAAGAATTTCCAGCTCAAAAATATGCCGTATTCACACATCTTGGGAAATTAGACAAATTAGGGGAGAGTTTTAGATATATTTATGAGGAATGGTTACCTAACAACCCGAAGTATGAACGAGTACAATTTGCTCCCGAGTTAGAATGGTATGACCAAAGATTTGAACTCAATTCTGATAATTCGGAACTTGACCTCTATATACCTATTCAGGAGAAGAAAAAATAAAATAAATCTTCTGGAATTAAATAATTTTCCACATAAATTATCATCCTGTAGGCTGTACTGGTGCGAGAATTATCGTAACCTCATTCATTAAATGAAAAAAAGGAATTCTTCTTACGGTTTAGCCACTTTATGTGGTGGTGGAGGAGTTTCGGAAGCCACGATAATAGAAAATATTTAATTTCTATTTTTAAAATTGGCAAGTCACTAGCAAGCAGGAGGGGTCGTCATGGCTGTAGTGGTACAAATTATGGTGCCATCAGATGTATCTGGGATAATTTTTACAATCTTAGGAAGTTCAATAATTTGGTGATATTAAAAAATTTAATCACTATATGTAACATCACTATGTTGCATTTCTATAAGTCGTTTGTATTTTCCATTTTGGGCCATTAAACTCTCATGATCTCCTTGTTCTATTATTCCCTTTCTTTCAGAACTCAATACAATTATTAAATCCGCATTTTTTATTGTTGAAAGCCGATGTGCTATTATAATTGTAGTTCTTCCTTTACGTGCTTTGTTTAATGCATCTTGAATTAGAGTTTCTGTATATGGATCCACAGAAGAAGTAGCTTCATCCAGAACTAAGATTTTCGGATCTGTAATTAAGGCCCGAGCAAAAGCAATTAGTTGCCGTTGCCCTATTGAGATGTTTGAACCATTTTCTTTTAATTTTGTATCATATTTTCTATGAAGAGTTTCGATGAAATTGTGTAACCCTAAAAATTTTGAGATAAATATCATCTTTTCTTCAATCTCAGGGGTTGGATCTTCATAAGCATATAACAAATTTTCCCGAATTGTCCCAGTAAAAAGAAATGCATCTTGGGGTACAAGACCTATTTTTTCTCTTAAATCCTTTTTAAGAGCTTTTTTGATATCAATTTGATCTATCCTGATTTTTCCTTTATTTAAATCATAAAATCGTGCGATTAATTTTATTAAAGTTGACTTCCCTGCTCCAGTTTCTCCTACGATAGCTAATGTAGTGCCAGCAGGTACTCTTAATGAAAAATCTTTTAAAATATACCCTTTAGATTTCTCATGCTCAATTAGTTTCTTTTGTTCATTAATAACATCCTTAATTATATTCGGTATTCCTTCATATATTTCAGTGGGTATGGAAATGCTCGCAAGCATCCTTATAATAGCTTGAGGTGACATTTGATCTATATTCCCTCCCATCATCCCCCCTCCTTCATTATCCATTCCACTACTTTGTTGAGGTTTTTTGCTTGAACGCAAATTTCTTTCTAACCCTTCAACCATCATCAAGATTCTTTCTGGAGTGATTATTCGATCCATTGACATTGATTCTATCTTTTGAACAACATTTTTTTGTTTTTTAATGTTCTCACTCTTGGATTCTGCTGTAACGTAAGGGTGTGTTTTTATCGTTTTTTTGATATTATTGTTATTAATAGTGTATCCAAAACTAATTGTTTCAAATTTAATATCACCATCGATATCGACAAAATCTTTGGGATTTTTTGTATCAAGAATTTCAACTTTTTCATCCAATAATGAATAAATCCTATCACTGGCAGCCATTGCTGCTTCAATAACTTGCTGAATCTGCATTAGTGACATAAAAGGTTTAAATAATTGTCCTAAGATGGCAATATATGCACTAAGTACTCCTATAGAAACAGTAATACCAAAGATTGAGACATTTCCTAAAGCAGCAAAACCTCCTGCTAATAAAACGATCGCAGTTAGGATAACAGTCACTAATGTGAGTAGTGGAAAGAGAGTTGCCATAAATCTACGAATTTTAATCATAATATTATAATTCTCTTTATTTGCTTCATCAAATTCAGAGGAAGCTCTTTTTTCTTGGCCATATGCTTGCATTACCTTTGCTCCCGCAATATTTTCTTGTATTGAAGAAGTAACTTTTCCAATTGCTCTTCTTGATGCTTTGAATAACTTGATCGCAACTTTTTTAAATATAGTTGCAATTGAAAAGGATAATGGAAAAATAAGTAAGCTAATTAGAGCTAGAAATGGATTAAGTATAAAAAGAAAAATGACTGTTAAGGTTATTAAAACTATATTAGTAATTATTTGAATAAACTGTCCACCAACTAATTGGTTAAGTATTGTTACATCGTTAGTTGCTATTGATATTACATCTCCAGATGATCTTTTATCAAAAGAATTTAGAGAAAATGTTTGTAATTTAAAAAATAGGTCATTTCTGATATAGAAAGTTATTTTTTGAGATATTTTTCCCATACCAAATAGTGAGATATAATTGGAAATAGCCATAAATATCATCAAAAACAAATAAATTCCACCAATTCCCCACATATAATTTGTATTCCCTTTCATAATACCATTATCGATTATACTAGCAATTAATAATGGAGTTACAGATGTAATTACAGTTCCGATTAGCAACAAACATAAAAACAAGGTAAATTTTAATCGAAAAGGCTTTAAATATGAAAACAACCATTTCCATAAAATTCTTCGTGGGTGTTCCAACTTTGCTTTTTCTCTTTCTAACATGAATTTGTGACGTGAGCTTGCACTTGGTTGTATAATTACTTTTTCTTCTTCATCCTCTTCGACATGTTTTAGTTCTTTAACCAGTTTTAACACCTCCCAACTTGTTCCACCTTCTAATTAAGCTTTCGTTTTTTGTTTCTGGTATAGGGTTTCGTAAATTTGTTTATACAGAACATTAGAACTAAGTAATTTATCATGAGTACCAAAACCTACAACTCTACCTCTATCTAAAATTAAAATGTAGTCTGCTCCTCTAATAGTTGAAATCCTTTGAGTAATGATAATTGTTGTTGTTTTTTTCATAATTTCTGTTAGTGCTTTTTGAATTTTATATTCCGTTTCTACATCTACTGAGCTTGTAGAATCATCCAATATTAGAATTTTAGGATTTATCATCAATGCACGAGCTATTGAGAGACGTTGTTTTTGTCCTCCTGATAATCTTGTACCTCTTTCACCCACAATAGAGTCATATCCTTTTGGTAAGGATACAATAAAATCATGTAAATTAGCTATTTTTGCTGCTTCAATAATATTGTTTCTTGAAGCATCTTCTTCTCCATAGGCAATATTTTCTGCAATACTCTTATCGAATAGAAAGGTTTCCTGGGATACTATACCAATATTTTTGCGAAGATCCTTTATAATATATTTCCTAATATCCAATTCATCAATTTTAATACAACCATCATTAAGTTCATAAAAACGGGGCAACAAATTAATAATCGTAGATTTACCTGAACCAGTAGTCCCCAAGATAGCTAAAATTTTGCCCGAGGGCAATTTAAATGAGATATTCTTTAAAATTCTATGGTCGTGAGTGTACCCAAACGATACATTATCAAATTCAATATCACCCTTTAGTGACGTAATTGGGATTGCATCCGGTAAGTCTTTAATGTCCGGAACAGAATCTAAAACTTCTCCAATGCGAGTAAGAGCTGCATCAGCTTGGATATATATTAACATTAAATGTCCTAACATCATTAATGGAAAGCCAAGAGCTACTACATAAGACAATAAAGTAATGAAAGCATCCAAAGCCATAGTTCCTTCAACAATTCTCACTCCTCCTAGAAATAAGGTTAGAATTGTTAGAATCCCTATAAGCGATTGAATAATTGGCATATAAAATGAATTATATTTAACAGAATCAACACTAGCTTCATAAAATCTCTTGTTGTTCTTTAGGAACTTATGGTATTCCTTAGTTTGAGAATTGAAGAGACGTACAACTTGGGCTCCAACAATATTTTCTCTAATAGTATTTGTAATATCACCAAAACTTTCCCTAGTTTCAAAAAAAATAGGTTTTAATTTTTTTGCTATGATGAAAGATAGAAAAAATGAAACTCCAACTGCTATTAGTAATACAAACATTAATTCTCTACCAAAAATAATAAATCCTATTATGAGCCCTGCTAATTGAAAGGAGGATTGAAGAGTTAGATTTAATCCCGATCCAAAAATTTGCGCTGTTTCCTCAACATCACTAGTAGCACGCGCTATTAATTGACCTGTTTCTGTTTTATCGAAGTAAGCAAATGACTGGCGATAAATCGCATTACTAATATCTGTTCTTAGATGATATATCGCACTTGAAGATACTTCAGCTCCTTTAAGTCTTGATGCTCTATTAAAAATATATCTTAAAGAAGCAAATAATAATACAAAAAAAAAATTGAACAGTAGTTCACTAACATTGGCTGCAATAGACCTATTTGGATTCAAGGTTCCAACCATTCTACCAATAAAAATTGGGTAAATAATATAGAATGTTGATGAGAACAAATGTAGTATAGATTCGCCGATAAATTTATTCTTCGATTTTAGCCAATACTTAAATATCATTCGAGCTGAGTTCATGTAAGAATGCCTTTTTTCTCTTTTAAAAGTATAAATAATTTAGAAAATAAAATTGTTTGTTATTGATTTTCAATTAACAATTCTATATCCCTATTTTAATCTTTAAACATCACTGTGCCACGGTCCGACATCTACATACTTAATCGTTGTAATCGATTCTTCCCATGTAGTAAAATAATTAAATAATAACGCTCCAAATTGTATGTATAATCATCTAATTGGTTTTTATAATTTTTTCCACCAATGTGGAACTGCTACTGTTTTTAACTCACCATAATCTAATAGCATAGTTTGTTCTTCTCCTACCGTGTACGCAAATCCACCTAGGAATTTCACCCATTTTTTTGGTTGAAGGCCAAACCATCCAAATCTAAGAGCCATTAGATTTAAATCGTGAGAGACAAAAATATTCAATCCATTTTCAGGAGAGTTTTTAACTTGGTCCAGAATAGTATAAGCGGTAGATTGACAATATTCAAAGAATGGCGGCCAGACATCAGGATTATAAAAACCTACCACCCATCGATAAAAGATATCAAAAAAAGGAACGTTTTGAAATTCATTTAAAAAAAAATCTTCATCAGTAATTCCAACACTTTGGAGAGGTAAAAGGTCTCCCATTATTTGGCTTGTTCCACCAATATTTTTAAATCCTTCATCTATTTTTATCGCTGTTTCTTCGCATCGCCATATAATACTATAAAAAATATTGATAAGCCTGTTACTAGGTAAATTTTCACCGAATTTCTTAGCAATTGCGTGACCTTGGGGTGTCAATCTTAATTTTTGAGAGCCTTTTAATGCATTTGGTTCATTTCGATGAGAGTGCCTTAAAATAAGGATTATTTTTGAATTGTCAGGGAATTTTTTAAGCCCATCAATTATCTGACGAGCGTCTTCTGTCCATTCATCTTCATTCCATATTTTTTCAGTATCCATTTTTATGAAAATAATTCTTGTTTTAGAAAATTTTCTGTTTCATCATCATTCAATTGAATTTCACATCTTTTCAATACTGTATAGTAATCCTCTGATGGGACATGAAGACATATCTAGTATGATTTTAAAATGTGAATGGATTATATTTTATAAGTTATGCAACCGACTTTCCGTAGATAATTCGAATGGTTAACGGTCCCAAGAAAAATGACTTCTTATAATAAGTAGTTCACCTGTTATTTGATTGGATGCTGATGAAGCGAGAAAGAGAGCTAAATCTGCGATGTTTTTGGGGACAGGAGGACGTAATAATCGAGGTACTGGCGTCCCATCTTTATTTTTATTAGGAGGTATTATTCCCCACTTTTTTATTCCTTCAGTAGCTGTCAAACCAGGAGCGATGCAATTCACATTAATGTTATGTTCTGCCCATGAAGCAGCTAAATTATTGGTTAACATGATGACACCTGTTTTTGCTACTGAATAATGAATCATTCCTGGATCACCTTTAACTCCTGCTGTTGAAGCAATATTGATTATCTTGCCCTGTTTCTGCTCAATCATTACCTTACCAGCAGCGATACAGCCAAGAAAAACGCCAGTAAGATTGAGAGCAATGACATGATTCCATTCTTTGAGCGAAATTTCTAGTGGGTTAGTCGAGATCCCACGACCTGCGTTGTTGACCATTATATCAAGTCGTCCGAAATAATCTACTGTTTGATTGACCATATTGTCAACTTGTTCCGGAATCTTAACATCAGTGGCTATAGCAATAGATTCCCTTCCAAGCGCTTTGATTTCTGCAACAACTTTATCGAGATTTTCCTGTTTACGGCTAGCGACTACAACATTGGCACCTGCTTCGGCATATGTTAGAGCGATACATTTACCAATACCACTGGAGCCACCAGTTATTAAGGCTACTTTTCCATCTAATACTCCCATTTATTTCACTTTTGAGTTTCTATATACAAGTAAAATTAAAACAATAGTAAGAGGTCCAAATTGAATTAAACCAATTATTGCATCAACAATTTATAGAATCGCGTTTTTTGTTCATCTGTCATTTTAATAAAAAGGGGTACACCGTATTCTGTATGTGGAAAATCCTTAAGCTCAGGTGAATGAATCAACCTTCTAGCGGTAATGTTATGAAGACCCTCTCCATTAACCCCCATGAGCGCTTTCCCAACACGAGGTGGCCATATTGGTTTACTTAAAAGGAGGTCTCGATTATTACGTTTTCCTGCTATTTCCAAGTCTTTAAAGAATTCTTTTTCTTCATTCATCCGTTTTTCTTGGCCCTTAAGGTCATAGATAAAGGATGATGCATGTGCGATTAGTGCCCACTCGATGACAACATGAAATCCAGGAAGGTTTAGGCATTCAATCGGTAATGCGGCTCCTCCGCTGACCTTTCCGTTGTGGATCATAAAATACCAACCTACTCTATCCCGTCCAGCTAAAAGACGTTTCGGTAAGTGTGTATATTCTTCGCTAAATCCCCATTCATATTCATCAAGATCAAAATTAGCTTGATTAATGAGTTTCACACCCGTTTCAGCAGCAAACTTGCACCACTCTAAAGAACCAAACTCCCACTTTTCAAGATCATTCATAATGTTTTTCTTCTCAGATTGAAATTTATCTTACTATGGTTAAATTTTACTTTTGTTCCAATATTTATTTATTGATTTGTTTAAAATAAAAATCTTAGGTTTTTAATATTACATCAATTAGGTATTGACATATTCTCCCGAATATATCCAAGTAAAAATTATTTAAGAAATGCATTATATTTGAAATAGATGTAACATCCAATTCCTAAAATTAAAATTAATAAAAACACTTACTCAAGTATAATTCAAATAGGGGACTTAAATGACTTTTAAGTATATAATGCCAATAGACACTAAAATCTATTGCCAATCCTGTTAATTTTACTGTTTGTAGAATGTGGTCCCGATGGATAATAACAATACCGTCTTAAAGATCAAAAGGCTGAAATCCCTCTTCTATTCATGTTGAAGGCTTTAAAATAGCTAATCCTACCAAATAATTTTAAAAATTAATCTACATTTTATGTTCTAATTTAAAAATTAACCTTTAAAATAAAAGAGAGGATTATACATGCAATTTGGAGCACAAATACTGAATTATTTTACTACATGGGAAAGTATCCTTCCCATAATTAAAACTGTGGAGTCAGGACATTGGCATAGTCTCTGGGTCTCGGACCATTTCCTACCTCCACTACCCGGAGAAAACTTAGAACATAGGGAGGCTTTGGAAAGTTGGTCACTGATAACTGCTGCAGCTACCATCACTAAACGTTTGCGATTAGGTGTTCTTGTTTCAGGCAATACTTACCGTAATCCTGCGTTATTAGCAAAGATGGCGGTTACTGTTGACCAAATCTCTAATGGTCGGCTTATCCTTGGTATTGGCGCCGGTTGGTTTAAGCAGGAGCATGAGGCTTTCGGTTGGGAGTTTCCAAGTGTTAAGGAAAGATGTGATCGTTTAGAAGAGGCAGTGGAGTTAATCAAAATGCTGTTTACAGGTGATGGTCCAGTCGATTATAATGGACAGTATTATAAGCTTAAGAAAGCCTATTTTTCACCTCCCTGTACACAGAAACCGCACATTCCAATTATGGTTGGTGGAAATGGTGAAAAACGGACCTTACGTACACTCGCTCGATTTGGTGATATGTGTAACCTTGATTTTAATTACCCAGGATCTCCTGAAATATTTAAACATAAAATGGACGTGATTGAGCGTCATTGTGAAGAATTTGGACGTGATCCTAATGAGATTAAGAAGACTATACATATTCCAATTCATCTTGATGATGATGAGAAAAGAACGTCTATATTTCGTAAGAAGCGTGGGGAATGGACATTGACAGGCTCTGCTTCTTTCATAATTAATCGCATCCAAGAATATTTGGATGTAGGTGTAGAAGAATTTATGTTTGGGAGCGTTCCATCCAAAGTGGAACTGTTTGAGCACATAAATAATGAGGTACTCTCAGTATTTTTCTGAATCTAAAATCTCTGATTAACAATTCCTTTCTTTACTTTAAAGTTAATCTCTAGTTAGAGTATTTCTAATAATCTTATATGAATCAATCGAATTAATGACAATGGTCTAAGGATTCAATAACAGCTTCAGTTTAGCAGGTCTTATCCACCTATTTGAACCTTTACACCACAGGATTCAACAAGCTCCTTTAATTTTATCATATATTCTTCGCTCGGAGGCTCAATATCTGCAAGTTCATACTTTCTACCAAGTTGCTTATAATTTTGTGTTCCAAAGTTATGATAAGGTAAAAGTTCAATTCTCTGAAGATTTTTTCCCAACCCAGCAGCAAACTTTGCAGTATTTAATAGATTTTCTTCAGAATCGTTGCATCCTGGTATTAAAGGAATACGTATTATAATCGACCGTAGTGTAGAAGCCTTTCTTGCATTTTCTAAGATAAGATCATTTGAAACCCCTGTAAGCTCTTTATGTATGCGTGCATCCATGTGTTTAATGTCGAAGTAGAGGAGATCTACATGTTCAAGAATCTTCTCTAAATTTTCCCATTTTACATATCCACAGGTTTCCATTGCAGTGTGGACGTATGTTTTCTTACATTTCTTAAGGAAAACTGTAACAAAGTCATGTTGCATGGTGGGTTCACCACCACCCATCGTGACCCCTCCATTTGATCTCCTATAAAAAGGATTATCCTTCATGACGTCATTGAATAATTCTTCTACCGTTATTTGTTTTCCTATAAGTTTTAAAGCTTGGTTTTGGCAGGTTTCAACGCATTGACAACATGTATCACAGAGTTTTCTGTTTATCTTTATGTTTCCCTTATCGGATAATTTAATCGCTTTATTTGGACATTCTTCAACACAGCGTTGACATTTCTTACAATTAGACTCAATATAAATTATCTCTTGCGATAATTTCTGTGTTTGAGGTGAAGAACACCATAAGCATTTAAGCGGGCATCCTTTCATGTAAACTAAGGTTCTTATTCCAGGACCATCATGGATGGCAAACCTCTGAATGTTATAAATTAATCCTTTCATTTCTCTATATCTATGTTCTGTCTAATTGGTGATTCTATCTTGAATCTCTTTTTTGAAATAAACAAAACTCAGCTGAAAACAGATATAATCTCTTCTTTGATTTGTTCGAACAGCTTTAGTTTAGGTAATACACCACTAAATATGATCTCCTCAGCACCAGCATCTATATATTGTTGAATACGGTCAATTATAAATGGTATCGTTCCATATAAGAAGCTTTCTCCACGATGTTTGCGGAGTTGGGCAGCTTTTTTCTCATCGTTCTCGACTCGTAATGGAATCACCATTGTTTTTTTGATTTTAGATGGATCACGACCAAATTCTTCACAATGACGCTCAATCACGTCCATTTTATGTTTAAACATTTCAGGAGATCCGGGTTTATTAAAATCTATATTGGCCATATCCCCAAATCGAGCGAGTGTTCGTAAGGTCCGTTTTTCACCATTTCCACCAACCATAATTGGAATGTGCGGTTTCTGCGTACAAGGAGGTGAAAAATATGCTTTCTTAAGCTTATAATACTGTCCACTATAATCGACTGGACCATCAGCTGTAAATAGCATCTTGATTAGCTCTACTGCTTCTTCTAAACGATCACATCTCTCCTTAACACTTGGAAACTCCCAGCCGAATGCCTCATGCTCCTGCTTAAACCAACCGGCGCCAATACCAAGGATAAGCCGACCATTAGAGATTTGGTCAACAGTGGAGGCCATTTTCGCAAGTAGTGCCGGATTACGAAATCTATTACCTGTTACAAGTATGCCTAATTTCGTTCGCTCTGTAACAGTAGCAGTAGCTGTGATCATAGACCAACTCTCCAAAGCAGACTCAGATTCCAGATCTGTCCCTGGATAGGGTGGTAAGAAATGATCTGAGAACCAAAGACTGTGCCACGGTCCGGCATCTACATACTTAATCGTTGGAAGCGATTCTTCCCATGTAGTAAAATAATTAAATAATAATGCCCCAAATTGCATACAAATTCCTTTTTTATATCTAATGGTTTTTTTTTGTAATTATTGAATTAAATATTAAGTTGATAATTAAATTTTTTATTAAGACTTCAGATACGACATCATTCATATTACTTCTTTAAAGATCGATATTCTCTCAAATATATCCAAGTAAAAATTATTTAAGAAATTTAATTGGATTACTTTACCGCAGCACTGGACAGAAATTGCTATTTTTGAATAAAGCTTGAATTTTTGTATTCTATATTTTCATGATGTCGTTCCAAGCAATACGTTGCTTTCCCATAGGGTCATCTACGGAAGTTGTTTCTTTTCCTAGGAACATTGTTTTTCTAGTATTTGTATCATATTTTGACCACTCTTCAATCCCTTCATGATTAGGATTCCCGGTTTTAGCAAATGCAATCCAACTGTCCATCATTTTTTCGCTTAATGGTTGAGCCTCTTCAAGGTTATCAATCTCTCCACCGATTTTTGGACTATCAAGAGATCCATGAATAAATGCCACATCCCCTCCATGAATAGGTCCAACTTCCTTTCCTTTAAATGTAAGTGGGTAAGTGAAGAGATACATGTAAGTTTTTGGGTTATGAACTGATTGTTCTTCTGCTAATCGGATTGCAGAGATATGAAAATAAAGATCAGTGTTAAAAGCCACTAAAATTGCTTCAGGATCTCCAACATCTTTATATGCTTCAAACATTTCTGCACCTTTTTTATCATCATAACCCAATAATTCGATCACTTTTGTGATTTTAAGTTTTACTTGTTCTATATCCAGATTACTAGGTGTTGATGACTTGTTTTCCCATGAGACCATCTCAGTTAATGTACTTCCTACCAATAGATCAATATCAGATGCAACTCCTTTTTTTATCAAAGAGAGGGGATGTTCAGGAATGGTTTTTCCATCGATATAGGGGGGAACAGTTAAAACCCAAGGAATTTGAGACATATCCTCCTTACTTGCAATACTTGAATAAGCTTTTACTAATTTATATGCACTTACTCGTAGCAAAGATTCTATATCTCCCTCATTTAAGTTAAGAGCTTTTAACATCTTACTTGTTCTATCTTTACCTTTTTCAGTTTGGAAACTTAAAGGATGTGCGGCTCCACTTTGTGCAATAACTCGATTGAAAAGCCCTTTAGCTGCAGGTATTGCCATTAATATCGATGTCGACCATCCACCAGCGCTGAAACCAAATATCGTAATACAGTTTGGATCCCCCCCGAAAAGTCCAATATTCTTTTTAATCCATTTCAAGGCTTCTATCTGATCTAATATGACAAGATTACTTTCAATTCCTTCCATTTCACTACAACCTAGAGCACCTAAACGATAATTGATTGTAACTATGACAATATTTCCTCTCTGAACTAATTTAAACCCATCAGGCATTCTTCCACTTCCTCCTGTCAAACCACCCCCATGTAACCATACCATTACGGCTCTCTTTTTATTGTCAGTATCAGGGGTCCAGATATTAAGTGTTAAACAATCTGCTTCACTCTGTGGTGTAGGAGGAAGAACCCATCCTGGATAATCTGCGTTTTGAACACAAATTGGACTATAATCCAAAGCATCAAAAACACCAAACCATTTCTTTCTTGGAATTGGAGCTTTAATTCTTAATTCTCCAATGGGACGTTCAACATAGGGAATCCCTTTAAAAACCTTTAGATCCCCGTCTATATATCCTCTAACCATTCCAACCGAAGTTTCGATTATTTTTGTTTGTTTCATATTAGATTCAACCAAAATATTCCTTGTATACAGTTATAATTATGGATCTTTAATTAAATTGAATGGAAAAAAAAGAAAAGTAAATAATAATTTCGAGATAAAATTACATAAAAATCCGGATTATTATCGTAATTCTTCGAAACGAAGTGCTTGTGTGAAAGATCTATGACTTAAGTTAAATATGGATTTATCTGTCCATTCTTTAAGTCCTGGAATTATCTCTCCCCGGATAAAACGTTTAGCATATGATGGAATTAAATTCTGACCTAAATACGCACCAATAATGGCTCCAACGTTCCCTGTATTGGTATCAGTATCAGCTCCGCAGAAAGTACTAATACGAACCGTCTGCATGAAATCCCCGTCTCCATATAATAAACCGACAACAATTGCACCATTATTGAATAACGTATGAACAATTCTGCTTTTACTTAAGGAGTTTAATCGTCGTTCGAGCATCTTTGGAAAATCTTTAAATCTAGTAATTGCATCTTTTACCATTTCTCTTTCAAATAACCACCATAAACCATCCAACGTTTTTTGCCAATCTTTTCTAGTTTTAGCAATAAAGTTGGCTTCCCAATCTCTTGAATTTGGATTATCGAGGTAGGTATTGATGATAGGATCGATAAAGCTGAAATATAATTCAACATCTTTCGTGGATATCGAATCTATCAAAGAAGCATATTCTAATAAGACTGCTTTGATGCGTTTAATATCACTTATTATTGTTTCAGAACAAATCCCTACCTGTTCAACTTGCTGCGTAAATCCTTCAAAATGCTCGTTTTCTCCCTTATCCCATCGATAAACTGCTGATTTTGGGAAATTTATCTCTTCCTTATATTCATATGGGTTGTGCGCTATTGCTACTGAAACAATGGCCGATATGAATAATTCACCTACAATTCCTACCTCTCTATGAGCGATCAATGCATCCTGAAGTGATAAATCCAAGCAAGGTTTTAAAAAATCCAGATCATTTTTGGTTTTTTCATACCAACCCCATGCAGGAAGTAACATTCCGTATAATTCTCCCTTCATTTGTGCGCCAACCCAATCAGCATACTCATTTCCATAAACCTTACCCTCATGCTCATAAACGTAATCACCTGCATGTTCCCATGGAAGTCCATCCTTTGCGTTATCATACGCTGCTTTTTCTGCTGTAAAAACATACTGGGGGAGTAAATACTTCAACCAATAAGATCCAAGATAGTCTGGTTCCAAAATTGTTCCAGCTTTGAACTTATTCGCAAAATCCTCATCGCTTAATCCTTCTAATGCTAATAATGATACCAATTCAAATTGTTCATCGTCATTCACAACTTGTCTATGATGCGTGCTCCATCCACTTAAAGGAGGTTGCATTTTAGTAATAATTCTGCGATCACTTCCTTCACCAGCCATTCCAAAGGTGCCACCAGCAACTTTTCCGGTCCAACTACCCCAAATTTTTTGGAGTAAGAAATCCTTGTCTACCATAATTACATCTTAAAATTTTTCATTTTATTGATGTTTCCTCAAATTAAATATGAAATAAAAACTTTTAACGTCGTTTCATCTTATAAATTTACTAAACAGTTTAATTGTAGGACTAAAATAACTTTCTTATCGTCCCAACAATTCATAAAATCTATAAGCTCAGGTGAATGCTAAATTTAACATATTTAGTTGGACGATCTAAAAGTTTGTAATGCATTTAAAAAAAAAGAAATATTAAAAAAGAGAGAGAAATATCAATAGCTTTTAATTCTGACTATTTTTTTAACTCTTCAAAGCGAAGTGCTTGTGTGAAAGTTCTATGACTTAAGTTGAAGATGGATTTATCTGTCCATTCTTTAAGGCCAGGAATAATTTCTCCCCTGATAAAACGTTTTGCATAGGAAGGAATCAAATTCTGACCGATATAAGCTCCAAGAATGGCTCCTGCGTTCCCTGCATTGCAATCAGTATCCGCTCCGCATAAAGTACTAATACGTACCGTCTGAATGAAATCTCCATCTCCATATAATAAACCGACAATAATTGCACCATTATTGAATAATGTATGAACAGCTTTACTTTTACTAAAGGAATTTAATCGTCGTTCGAGCATACTAGGAAAATCTTTAAATCTGGTAATTGCATCTTTTACCATTTCTCTTTCAAATAACCACCATAAACCATCCAACGTTTTTTGCCAATCTTTTTTAGATTTAGCATAAAAATTGGTTTCCCACTCTCTTGAATCTGGATTATCGATGTAAGTATCGATGATAGGATCAATAAAGCTAAAATATAAATCTACGTCTTCAGCTGATATCGAATCTATTAAAGAAGCATATTCTAGCAAGACTGTTTTAATGCGTTTAATATCACTTATTATAGTTTCAGAACAAATCCCTGCTTGGTCAACTTGTTGCTTAAATCCTTCAAAATACTCTTTTTCTTCCTTATCCCATCTATTAACTGCTGACTTTGGGAAGGTTATCTCTTCCTTATATTCAAAAGGGTTGTGTGCTATTGCTACTGCAATAATGGCTGAGATGAATAATTCTCCTACGATTCCTACCTCTCTATGAGCAATCAAAGCATCTTGAAGTGATAAATCCAAGCATGGCTTTAATAATTCTAAATCATTTTTGGAATCTTCATACCAACCCCATGCGGGGAGTAACATTCCATATAATTCTCCCTTCATTTGTGCTCCAATCCAATCAGCATACTCATTTCCATAAACCTTACCCTCATGCTCATAAACGTAATCACCAGCATGTTCCCATGGAACACCATTTTTCGCGTTATCATAAGCCGCTTTTTCTGCTGTAAATACATACTGAGGGAGTAAATACTTCAACCAAAATGATCCAAGATAGTCTGGTTCCAAAATTGTTCCAGCTTTAAACCTATTCGCAAATTCATCATCATTTAATGCTTCTAATGCTAATATAGTTATCAATTCATATTGTTCATCATCATTTATATTTTGTTTATGATGCTTGCTCCATCCGCTCAAAGGAGGGTGCATATTAGTAATGACAACGCGAGACCTTCCCTCAACCGGCATCCCAAACGTGCCACCTGCAACTTTTCCTGTCCAGCTACCCCAAATTTTTTGGAGTAAAAAGTCTTTATCTACCATAAGTAAATCTCATTTTTCTTTTCATTTTAATTTTATTTTTAATTTATTAATATATGATTCAAATTAGAAGCAGTTGTATAATAAAGAGAGAGTTTAGAATTAAATTTTAAGAGTTTTTCCATCTAATATATTTTTATAGGAATTCCAAGCATCTTGAATCAATTTTAGATCATTTTCTCTATATAAACTGAAATATTAATATAAAAAAAACCAAAATATCTTGGTTAAAAAGTCTTGTTTCAATGTTTGCAAAAGTTTTTTAGCTTCTAATCAAAACTGTCATTCTGAATGAAACTCAAAGAATATGTTAATACTCTAGGAGGTTTGGTAGTAGTTTCTTTAAACATCTAGATTTTTTTTTCAGCTGAAATAGTTTGGCAACTACGAGGAGAAGCAGGAAAAAGACAAATAGAAGGTGCAGAAACGGGTATAACATATAATTTTGGAGGATTTGGAAATAGTATTATTTCAATACTTGCTGAAACAATTTAATTAGAATAATATTAACACTCTAAATTTAGAAATCTTCAATAAGCACAAGTTATTATCCCTAGCCAAGGAAGATCGAACTTAACCTATCAAATGATCATCGAAATGAGAAAATGACTGATACTATAATACCTGTAATACTTGATACTGATATAGGTTTGGATATTGATGATTCATGGGCTCTGGGCTTCATATTAAAGTGTCCTGAATTTGATGTTAAATTAATAACAACTTCATCAGATAATACTCCACTAAAAGCCAGACATGTTGCCAAATTTCTTGAAAATGTTGATCGAACTGATATTCCAATAGGGATTGGACCTCAAGAAAATCATAAAAAGGATTGGTTATATCAATGGATTAAAGATTATGATATGTCGCGATATCCCGGTATTGTTCATAATAATGGAATGGATGTTATGTGTTCTACAATAATGGATTCTCCTGACCCTATAACTCTCATTACCATTGGACCCCTAGGAACTGTGGCAGGAGCACTTAAAATGAATCCCAAAATCATAGAAAATTCTCGTTTCGTAGGGATGCAAGGAAGTATTCGTATAGGATATACGGGGGAAAAACTTTTTCGTGAATATAATGTAAGTAAGAACATAAAAGCATGTAAAAAAGTTTTTCAAACACCTTGGGATAAAACAATTACTCCCTTAGATACTTGTGGTAAGATTATACTCTCTGGGGAACATTATGAGCGTATTCTGAATTGCGATAACACAATTGTAAAGTTAATTAAGGAAAAGACTAAGCTATGGAATAAAAAAAATATTCGCAAATTGATATTAACTAAAAAAAATCAAACTTCGGTTTTATATGACACAGTGGCAGTCTACCTTGGGTTCTCTGAAGAACTACTTAATATTGAAGAGTTAAAAATCGAGGTAACGGATCGCGGTTTAACTCAAATTAATGAAAATGGAAATAAGATACGATGTGCAACTTCTTGGAAGGATATCGAAGCTTTTAAAACACTACTAGTTGACCGCCTTACTATCTAATTGACATATTACTATTAGGAGATAATATTAAAACCCTAAAGTTTAGAGCATGAATTTTATCTTAGTTAGATAAAGTATAGTTAAAAAAGTGATGAATATGAATGAAAAAACGTATATTATTACAGATAAGAAATATCATATAATAAAAGTAGGAAGATCTAAGAATCCTTAAAAACGCTTGAAAACAATTAATATAAACGATAGTATAGAATTGGAAATCATTTGTGTTTTTGAGGAAGATATTGAAAAAGAGATAAAGGAGTTGTTGAAAAAATATAAAGTTCCAGGAGAATGGTACTATCCTAACCCAAAGACACTGCTAGAAATCCAAGAAAAATATCTTCCAAATAATCAAGAACTAGCTTCATATATTAATAATTTATTTGGAGAAATAAAAATAAGTGATCAACTTATTTGCTTATGCTGGTTAGACGATGAAGAAAGTAGATGCCAATTCAAAAGGCATAAGGGATCATTTATAACATGTGAATCCTACGAAATCTGGAGAGCTTGTGTAAGAAAAGAAGAAATAGATTTCGGGGATTAACGACTTTTAAAAGCAGACTTAAAAGATTTGAAAAATCGTGCTTAATATTATTATAATCTTTACGTTTGATATTTAGAAATTTAATGTCCCTCAAGCCTGTTTTTCCATGGTCCAGGGAGTTCAGCGGTGTTATCAAGTCTGAGTTCAAGACGAGGTTCTAATAATTCATGAGTCAAATTAGTTTTTTTCAGAAATTCAACAAGTTTTTGGTGAAGGTCCTGTGCTATGGTTGTATGCTCATTAATAACATTTTTCTGTTGTTTAGGGTCAGATGGTAGATGATATAACCAGGATTGTCCAGGGTCAATACTATACAAAAGACTCCACTCGTCTGTGGTTATTGTAGTATCCGAACCCGTTGATTCACGTTGTAGACCATCGACAGATTTTATAATGGTCCCGGCATTGCTAAATGGTTGCGTGCTAACTACAAACTCTCTACCTTTTAAATTTTTATCCTTTATCATTGGTACAAGTGAACGTCCCTCGACTATAAGTGGTATCTCTATGCTCATCAAATCAAGAACGGTTGGCATGAGATCTATTGCAGAAGTTAAACCCTCTTGAACACCTGGATCTGTATTAGGTATACGTATTATTAGTGGGCAACTAATTAATTCTTCCCAGAGGGGAGAACGAATCCATTTATGTATGGATCTAAACTTATTTGGGATTTTCTTTGATTTTAGAGACATTTGTTTACCAAAAAGTCCACCGTGTTCCCCGAAATAAAAACCATGATCTGAGGTGAATATGATAGCTGTATTATCCATTAATCCCATATTCTCGACGAGTCTAATGAAATGACCTAACCAAGTATCAACCATAGTAATCTCACCACAATAACATGCATGGGCTTTATGAACAGCATCTTCAGACATATCTTTTACATCTTGCCAGTAGCTATAGGTGGGATATATGATCTCTCCATCATAATCCTTCATGTACAACTTGGTATAGTAAGGTGGAGCATTCCATGGTTCATGGGGATCCCACATATCGATATAGAGGAAGAAATTCTCCTGATGGTGTTTTTCAAGCCATTGAGTCGCACGGGTGATTGTCCTTGGTGCATATCGGTCAGCCTCATGGCGCCAATCAGCGCGTATATCATCACCAAGACCCTGAGACCAATAATCTTGCCCTTCAATTTCGATGAAAGTGCGAAATCCTTGGTCATAATTCATATTATTTCGTAAAAAGAAAGGAGTATCAACCACCGCAGCTGTGTGGATAAGATTCTGTCTTAATATACTAGGGAGTAGGGTTAACTCTCTTGCTAATGGTTCCCATTTCATAAATACTCCACTTAAGCGCCCTGTAAAGAAGTCGGCACGATTTGGCATAGTAGGAAAACTTCCAGCATAATGACGGTTAAAACGTACGGATTTTGAAGCAAAAGCATCTAATGCTGGCGTTCGGATCCACTCATTACCATAACAACCAAGATGGTCTCGTCTAAACGTATCGGAAACAAGCCAGATTACATTCAATAAAATTCACTTTTTCATTATTATAATTAATTTATTCTATTAATCTATCTTTTTAAATTTGTTCCAATTTTCTGTGAAATCGGAATGGAAGCAGCGATACAGCCAAGAAAAACGCCTAGTATTTAAGTCTAAAATAGTTCAGTCGAATCATAAATAGAACCTTTTTTTAATATTCTTCATTTGATTATTTAGGAAAGTTAAAACAATTAATATTTAATCAACTAAGGTGTAGAAAAAAATGTTGAAAAAGGACTGGGAATTACATCATGTTTGTCTCGTTTTTAGGGACTGGAATGACGCCTTACATTATTATCAAAATACAAGAATGGGGGTGAGCGTTGGTCCTCAAGTAATGGGTTTGGATTACCAAGTGAACCCCCCATATTGGGAGGAGCATGAAATCCCCAAATTCTATTTAAATAATAAAGTTCCGGGGACAAATGGTGGCTTGGGACCGGGGAAACCTATGAAAGTGGAATCAAAACAAAGAAAAAAAGAGTTATATAAATTTGTGGATAAAGATTGCCAAGTTGGGGATCTACTACTTGAAATTGGGCAAAAAGAGAGTATCACCTTTGAGGGTATTACCCACCTTTGTTTCAACGTCCCAGATATAAACGCAGAGACAGACAAACTTCTGGAAAAAGGTTGCGCGGAAATGTCGAGTGTCACCCAAGGTGATATTATTATGGAAAATCACATTGACACTCGCAAGTATGGTAACGTGGACATATCATTCAGACCTCCTCTTCGCAAGTATGAAAAAGCATGGATGGATCACAATCGTTCGCATCCAAATCTAAAAGATTGGAAATTCAAAGGAATTGGCATTGGTGTAAGGGATCTTGATAAAGTGGTTGAGTACTACGAGAGTCTAGACATTATCGATTTTCAAAACGAAAGCAAACTTGATAGCAACTCTCTTGATCCAATCAACGTGTCTAGTGAAACTATAGAATTAAGTTTCAAGACGAGAGTAAGGATTGGTCAGGTAGGTCCAGTAGCTTTTGAATTCATTCAACCTCTTGAAGGAATTTCAATCTATCAGGAATCTCTAGACAGTAGGGGCGAAGGTGTTGCTGAAATGACCTTTACAGTAAATGATCTGGAGAAAGAAGCTGCAACCATGATATATCGAGGCATGCCCGTAGTACTTAGCGGTAAACCCGAGAACGATTCTGCCTTTGCTTGCTTTGATGCTCGTAAAAATAACGGTAACATCTTGATAAAATTAATTCAAAGGAACTAGCGACATTATCTAAAACTACCCAATTAGGATTTATTTCCCAAAGTGAAAGGATTAGATATTAACACTTTTAATCTCTAATTAGAGTATTTCGGATCGAAAAAATGTAAAAGACTTATTTTAATGCAAATCTTACTTTTTTTTAACAGATCTAATTGAGATTACGTTTGTGGGTTCATTGGTTGTCTACAATCCGTATATCGTTCGAGCAATGATAGTATCTTGAACTTTCTTAGGCAGCTCAACAAAGTATTCAAGTATTATCGTTTATATGCATTATTTTCAAACGTTTATAAGGGTTCTTAGATCTCCCTACTTTTATTATATGATATTTCATAATATACGTTTTTTCATTCATATTCATCACTCTTTTTTAACTATTCTAATAATTAAAATAATTACGTAGAGTTTACTTTATTACTTTTCTTAATAGTGATATCGGGACTGTTAAGCTTATTCAAGATGAAGCAAGTGTTAAATAAACAACGTTCATTAAAATAAAATTTATATTTATTAATTATTTTAATCAACAAATTAAAAAAAAAATCAAGATAATTATGAGAATTAAAATAGAAAAGCTACTTATATGCATGATCTCCTTGTCCATAATTACTTCATTTTCTATAGAATCTCTCTCAAGGAGAGGAATCAACACAAATATTGACGATTATTCATTTTCCGTCCCTAACTTATCAGCTCAAGATACGTATTGGCCATCAAATGCTAGCGAATGGATAGAAGTACCTCCTCGGCGCGATTTGGCATAGTAGGAAAACTTCCAGCATAATGACGGTTAAAACGTACTGATTTTGCTGCAAAAGCATCTAATGCTGGCGTTCGGATCCACTCATTACCATAACAACCAAGATGGTCTCGTCGAAACGTATCAGTCACAAGCCAGATTACATTCAATAAAATTCACTTTTTTCATATTTATAATTATTATATTCTATAAATTTACATAAAGATAAATAGATAGGGATTATGTCTTAAATTGTTTAAACAGATGTCGCCTCGTTATAACGTTAGATTAGCATTCACCTAAATATTCAATTGCTAGTTGACTAAATTGCTGATTAGGAAAAGTATTATGGGTTATTGTAGGATTTATTGGCTTTGGAGTTTTACTACTTTTCGTTTCTATTACTGCGAAAGTTACATTATTCTTCTTTTTCTTCGCATTTACTCCAGATTTCTTTCGATTATATATCAAATCAAAATACTTAATTATTAAACCTTTTAGAATGCCAATATTAAAAATATTAAGAATATTTTGTCTTTTTAAAGAATATTTTAGAATGACAAGATGAAAAATATGAAGCAAGAAGTAATGACGGCTCCAGGTAAAATAGAATTTCGCGATATTCCGATTCCTGAATTGGAAGAAAATGATGTTCTCATAAAAATGATGAGAATTGGAGTGTGTGGAAGTGATATTCACGTCTATCATGGGAAACATCCATATACCGACTATCCTATTACCCAAGGTCATGAAGTCTCTGGAAAAATTGAAAAAATTGGGTCAAATGTAAAGAATCTTAAAACAGGCGATAAAGTGACGATTTTACCTCAAGAAGTTTGCAATCAATGTTATCCATGTACTCACGGAAGGAATCATATTTGCGATGATCTAAAAGTTATAGGTTTCCAAACAACTGGTGCAGGTTCAGAATTTTTTGCCATCGATGCTGAAAAGGTCATTAAACTCCCGGAAAATATGACATATGAACAAGGTGCCATGATTGAGCCATGTGCCGTAGCAGTGCATGCAGTATCAAGAGGTGGTGATATTTCAGGATTTAATATTCTAGTACTTGGAGCA